>JAEIGA010002516.1_pt1 | contig 29173 bp, 21 predicted proteins | sample 9270691 | NCBI WGS metagenome assembly JAEIGA01 (sample SAMN17057246, study PRJNA624740) | gut metagenome | biome: biome; isolation source: fecal sample | host: Bos grunniens | place: China: Xizang | collected 2019
CACTTCAGCTGGGCGGGATCCTTCTCGGCGGTTACGCGGATTGCCTTGCCGTTTACGATGAGCTTAGAGTTTTCAACGTCAGCCTCGATTGTGCCCTCGAACTGACCGTGCATTGTGTCATACTTGAGCATGTATGCGAGATAATCTACTGGGCAGAGGTCATTGATACCTACTACCTCGATGTCGTTGCGAGTCTGAGCTGCGCGGAAAACAAAACGACCGATACGGCCGAAACCGTTAATACCAACTTTAGTTGCCATTTTCTAATTAATTAAAGGTTGAATAAATATGTTTTTTAATCCCTAATTTCTTGTTGTCTTGAAGAAAGAGCGTTACCTATACAAAATGCTATTGGGCTTATCCGCAGTTGCAGCGCTCTGCGGTTGAACATGCAGCAAACAGAAGGAGCATCCCTAGCATTGACATGTATGCAAATAAACGATATTTCATGCTTTTTCTCGTTTTCAAGCACAAAGTTACGAATAATATTTATAACTTTGCAATGTTTTACAGATATTTTTGAAAACTTCAGAAAATCCAATACATTAATTTTAACAAAAAAACTATGGCAAAAATTATTGACGAATTCAAAGCGTTTGCCCTGAAAGGCAATGTGGTTGACATGGCGGTCGGTGTCATCATCGGCGGCGCATTCGGTAAAATCGTTTCTTCTGTTGTGGCAGACCTCATCATGCCGCTCATCGCTGTGATTGGCGGCGTGAACACGAGCGACCTGAAGCTGACGCTCAAGCCAGGCGTTGACGCTGTGCTGGACGAGAGCGGAGCCGTTGTAACAGAGGCAGTTGCGGCTGTAACCTGGAACTATGGAGCGTTTGTGCAGAACGTGATTGACTTCCTCATCATCGCTGTCTGCCTTTTCTGCATCATCAAGTTTATCGCTAAGCTTTCTACGCTCAAGAAGAAGAAGGAAGAAGCTGTCGAGGAAGCTCCAGCTCCTGCTCCAGAACCAGAACCAACAAAGGAGGAGATTCTTCTTGCTGAAATCCGCGACCTCTTGAAGGCTCAGAAATAAGATTACCCGCTCTAAGGGCGTGCGGCTCTGCATCAGACGCACATTGCCGCATGGCCATGCGCTTAGAAGGGCAATAAAAAAAGAATCGGCAAGATTCTAAAAAAGTACAAAATGCCAACTCGACTTTGCAGTTTAGTTGGCATTTCTGTTTTTTCTCTTGTCTGGCAGTTCAGTTGATTTCTCCGCTGCCGAAACAGAGCTTATGCGCTTCGTCATACACCACGCAGAATTGCCCTGGAGCCACCCCGTGTATTCTGTCTGCCGACTGAAGCAGCCATCGTCCATCGGGCTTCTGCTGCAGAGTTCCTTCCATATATTCGGGCGTATGCCTGATTTTGAAGGTGACTTTCATCGCCGGGCTTCCGTCTGCTTCAACGATTTTATCCCTGAACAGCTCGTTTTCAAAAGGATTGTCCGTGATGAAGTGAAAATCATTCATGGTGACGTGGTCCTTGTACACTTTTTCAGGGTCATATCCGTGGGAGACAAACAAGATGTTGCGCTTCAGGTTCTTCTTCACCACAAACCAGGGGCCTCCGCCAAAGCCTAAGCCCTTGCGCTGTCCGATGGTGTAGAACCACAATCCCTTGTGCTCCCCTATCTTCTTGCCGGTCTCGATTTCTCGCACATCGCCGGGGTTCTCGCCCAGATGAGCCTTGATGTAATCGCGGAAATCGATGTTGCCCAGAAAGCAGATGCCCTGGCTGTCTTTGCGGGCTGCATTCAGCAGGTGCGCCTTCTCTGCCACTTCGCGCACTTCGTGCTTCCACAGGTGACCGATGGGGAACTTCAATTTGTTCACTTGCAAAGCGTTTATCTGGCACAGGAAGTCGGTCTGGTCCTTCACGGGGTCGGGCGATGTGGAGAGCCACACTTTTCCGCCTGCCAAAGTCGTTGTTGCGTAATGGCCTGTAGCGGTAATGTCAAACTCCTTGCCTACGGCCTCTTCGAAGCAGCCGAACTTGATGAGCTTGTTGCACATCACATCCGGATTGGGCGTCAATCCCTGCCGCGCCTTCTCCATCGTGTAGCCTACCACCTTGTCCCAATACTCCTTGTGAAGGTCCACCACATCGAATTTTGCCCCGTACTTGCGGGCAAGCCACTGGCATATCTCCACATCTTCTTCAGACGTGCAGTTCCATTCCGTATCCTTGTCAGGACCTATCTTTATGTAAAACAGATGCGGGTCGAATCCTTGCTCTTTCAGCAGATGTACCGAAACTGCTGAATCCACTCCGCCCGAAACCAAAGCTGCGACCGTCATATTCCTATTTGCTTGACATAGCAGACTTTAAGTTCTTTGAAATCTCCAGCATCTTGTCGATGGGCTTTATTGCTTTTTCTGCAATTTCAGGAGCTACTTCAATGGCTGGCCACTCATATTTCAAAGTGTTGTACAGCTTATTTAACGTATTGAGCTTCATGAACTCGCATTCGTTGCAAGAGCATCCTGCCGCTTCGCTCATTTCTGGGGGAGCTGGAATGAACAGCTTGCCCGGGCAGGCCTTTTTCATTTCGTGCAGAATGCCGCTTTCGGTTGCAACAATAAATTCTGTAGCCTCATCCTTGATGGCAAAGTTCAGCAATCCTGCCGTAGAGCCTATCACGTCGGCCACCTTCTGGATGGGTGCCGGACACTCTGGATGAACCAGTATCTTTGCCTCCGGATGCTCGGCCTTGATGGCAAGGATTTTCTCCAACGAAAATTGTCCATGAACATGGCAGCCGCCATCCCACAAGAGCATTTCGCGCCCTGTGACAGCATTTATATAGCCACCCAGATTCTTGTCGGGACCAAAGATAAGCTTCTCGTCCTTGGGGAATGAATCGACAACCAGTTCTGCGTTGCTTGAAGTGACAACCACATCGGTCAAAGCCTTTACGGCAGCCGTTGTGTTGACATAGCTCACCACCTTGTAGCCGGGATGCGCCTCTACAAACGCCTTCAAATCTTCAGCCTTGCAGCTGTCAGCCAGCGAGCATCCCGCATTCAAGTCAAGCACCAGCACTTTCTTGCCCGGGCAGAGAATCTTGTTCGTCTCTCCCATGAAGTGCACGCCGCACATCACAATCACGTCAGCATCAGTCTTGGCCGACCATTGCGCCAAGGCCAGCGAGTCTCCCACAAAGTCAGCAATATCCTGAATGGCGCCATCCGTATAGTAATGAGCCAGAATCACAGCATTCTTTTCTGCACACATTCTGCGGATTTCGGCTTTCACGTCGACATCAGCAGGGACGGGTTCATCCACATATCCCTTTTCTATCCAGGCATCTTTTACGTTCATATCCATTACATTTACAAATTATGGTTACAAAGGTATCAAAAAAAGTCTGTTACACAAAACAATCATCCCGATTTCTTCTGCAACCCGACGGAAATAGAGAGCGCCTCAGCCATTGCAAGCAGCCGGATGCTCATATAAGATGCACCCTTCATCGCAATTACGCTATAGGGCAAAAGGTAATGGCGATGAAGGGCGCAACCCCACATTGGCTATTCGCGCAAAAAAACGCAGATGGCTGAAAATATTCAGGACAAGGCAGCTACCTCTTGTGCAGATACTTCTTGCCGTTGATAATGTAAACGCCCGGCTCGACAATTTCCGACACTCTCACTCCCTGAAGCGTAAAGATGCCCTGGGGAGCAGCTGCAGCCGGGCTTTCCAAGTCCTCAATGCCATTGGCATCGCCGCCTTCAGAAGGCAAGGGCGCCACATAAGTGAGAACAAAGTTGTCGGCCTTATACCAGCGGCCTTCTCTGACACCTATCTCAAGAGTCCCCGTTGAGAGCCCCTCTGCCGCCGTAACCTGAATGCTGTCAATCGCCGCTTCTGTAAGATAGAGATTTCCAAATGGATGCCCAGCAACTGTAACAGCCGAATCGCCTGCAAACAGGGTCACAGTCGAATGCGAATCCGTTCCAAGCATGGCTGTCAGGCGGTAATAGCCGGGAACAAGTCCTTCCACAACCTGCGAGATGGCTACCGAAGTGGAGTCGGCTGAAGGGATAACGCTCTGGAACACATATTGCCCATCGAGTCCTGCGGCATGATATCTGTCGGCAAGCGTGCCGTCCTTCACGAAGGAAACTGCCGCCAGGCCTTCTTTCTCGCCAACGGTCCATCCCTTGTCGCTCTTTGTCTCAAAAGAAGGATTCACAATGCAGGAAGTAAAGTCAACCTCTACATTGCCGGCGAAAGCAAAGGCTCTCATGAAGCTGTCCATTTCTGACTCAAGCCGCGCGGCATAGTTCTTGACTTTTGTTCCCGTCGTGAGCTCAGAGCCTTCGCCGCGATTAGAGAACTCATGCTCTGCCTCATCTATCTTGGCCCCGAAAGAGCGAATCGCATCGTCCGCCACCCAATTGCCATAATCAGCCAAGAGAGCATACGCACTATCGATTGTCTGCGCCAGAATAATGAACGGAGGGTCAAGCAAGATGTTGGAATAGGCACGGAATGTCTTCGTCAAATCGCTTGCGCACCAATAGCCGCGCAAGGCCTCAACGGCTGCCCCCTCTTCAACAGGAACAAAATATTGCGACTCTTCATCGTTCAGAAGCTGCGACTGGGCTGGGGCTTTCATATTGACGAACGTGCCCGCCATCCCTTCATCAGCATTCTTGACGGGAGCAGTCAGCACAGTAACGTTTTCAGCAGCCAAGACCTGATTCTCAGCAGAAGAAGTCATGACCAAGTATGTTTTTCCCGCTTCCAGCTTTTTCACGTCTTCAGTCTTCCCTGAAATGCCGCTGCTGGTGTGCGACAAGACTTCACGGGCAATAATACCTTCTGGCACAGCCACATCAAAAGGAGAAGTCAGCAAATACCATTTTGCAGGTTCAGCATCAAGGAACAATTCCGCTTTAGCAGCCACAAAGGATGAATGAGGCGCAAAGCTGTATCCTGGCACAAGGCGAAGATAAGCGCACTTCCCTGCCCTAACCACATTGATGCCTGCGGCCTGGCTGTCGTCGGCCACATAAATGAGCGCATTAGGATTGACGTCCAGCGGCTCCACCTCCTTGATGTCTGCACATTGCGTCAAATCGTATGATGTTGCAGACTTATAGGTACTTTTCCCAGCAAACGAAGTGCTGCTGAATGCGGTAGCATCAAAATTGCCCTTGATTGCCAAGCAGTTATTTTCAAAACCCACAACATCCATATCGATGGACTTCAGCACAAAGCGGACAATGGTATCAGCCGTTTCTGGAAGAATGGAAATGTCCGTATTAGGAATAGGATTTATCAGCTTACCATAATAGTACTTTCCTGCTTCGAACGGGCAAGTGGATGTGCCTGTTATGCTGAAAGAAACCTGTCCAGCCTCCTTCCCCTCGAGAGCAAGCTTACCAGTCTTGTAACCCAGTTCCTTCCACGCCTTCGCCGTCTCGTCATAGGTGTAGAACATCATGCGCAACGTTTCTTCACGCCCCAATGCTGACGCGTTGTAAAGCTCGGCAAAAGCTTTGGATTTGGCATTGTAGACAACCTGATAGTCCTCTCCCTCAAAGCGTTCCGTCTTGCTGCTGCCAGCCACCTGAAGCCCCTTCAAACGGAGGTCGGCTTCCGCTACGGAAGGAGTCACGCTTGTCCGTGCCAGAACATTCAGATTCTTGTCCGCCAGCGTCAAATGCCAAAGACGAGTGCTGGAAGGCTTGAAGTCTAACATGAATTCAGCCGTTTCTCCCGACTTCAACACCAGATTTTCATTACTTGACTTGGCTTCCGACAACTTGAAAACCTTGTTGGCAGTAGTGGACGCAAAGAGATATACGCCTTTCAGATCCAGAGGAGAATGGTTTTTCACCTTCACCATCACAGCTCCCGTCAGATTCTCGTAGGCATCACCTACAACCTCGATGCTTGCCTCAACATTCTGCTTCTGCGGACGAATCTTGTAAGTCATGCCCTGCCACATCCTGAAATTATTCATACCCGTCTCATCATCAACGGTATACCAGCCGTCACCTTGTCCGCCCCAACCAAAATTGAAATGGAAAAGCCCCGTGCTTGACTGATAGCCATCAAGCACCACCGCATGGCCTGCGCTCTCTTCATGATAGCCAGTATAGACAATCGGATGACCCGCAGCCAAGTCGTCATAAATCATCTTCTCCCACTCCTCAAGAGCAATCCAGCTATGAGTGCCATCGCTCTTGTAGATGCTTTCGCTCAACAAATTGAAGTAAGTCTTCAAAGGGTTCACAAGGTCCGTTATCTGAGCTCCCGACGACTCGCCATAATCCATCTTGCCCATTGCCCCAACAGCATACACAAGGTCGGCGACAGCCTGCCTGAACTCCTTGGGTTCACCACCATTATAACGGTCGAGCATCAAATCCCATTTGATAGGAGTGCCCTTCTTTATCTGATCTGTCACAGGAATACGGTGCCACTCATCTGCGCCATAGACAGGGGTGTCGGCCAAGAAAACATCCGGATTATCATTCCTATAATAATAGATAACCTGTGCTGCAGCCGTTGCCGTACATCCTGTCACAGCACGAGAGTTCTTTCCTGGTATGTAAGGGCAACGGTCATTATATGGCGATGTCTGATGCCAATGAGTGGTCAGCAGAGGAGATATATTTTTCAAACCCTTTATCTTACTGGGAGCTTTTCGTTTACTGCTCTTGCGACTGACATTCTGCCCTGCCTCTTGAGCATCCTCAATAGCCAACTTATAGTAATCCAGCCACTTGAAGAAATGTGGCGGCAAAGCGTCCTCATCGAAATCCCCCTGTTCAGTATAGCCCAACACTTCAGGAAGACAGTCATCTCCACTCACTATAACAAAACCCTGCCCTTCACCCCGAGAAAAGATGTAATAAGGAGAAGTCGATTTTGTCTGCTGATTCAAATGGCGAGCCTTTGCTTCTGTACGGACAGCAGCCTTTACCAGCACAGGTTCAGCCCCAGCCCCCATAGCGGATGCTATCGACTTAGCCTTTTCAAAATCAATCGGTTCTGCTTTCACACTCGCAGCAACAAGCATGAAAAGAGAATAAATCAGTAAATTTTTCATATAGTTTCAGGTTAGTTGCATCTAATTTAATCTCATCAATCGTCATCCAGCTTCAGCACAGCCAGGAACGCTTTCTGTGGAACGCTGACATTTCCAATCTGCTTCATGCGCTTCTTTCCTCTCTTCTGTTTTTCAAGCAGCTTGCGCTTACGGGAAACGTCACCTCCGTAACACTTGGCAAGCACATCTTTACGCACCTGCTTAACAGTTTCGCGTGCCACAATCTTTCCGCCAATAGCAGCTTGAATAGCAATATCGAATTGCTGGCGAGGCAGCAAGTCCTTCAAACGCTCACACATGCGTCGTCCCAACGTAACTGCATTATCAACATGAGTCAAAGTAGAGAGCGCATCGACAGATTCGCCGTTGAGAAGAATATCAAGCTTCACAAGCTTGCTCTCCCTGAAACCTGCCGGATGGTAATCGAAAGAAGCATATCCTCGACTGACACTCTTGAGCTTGTCGTAGAAGTCTATGACGATTTCGCCTAGCGGCATGAGGAATTCAATCTCCACACGATTACCAGCAATGAAGTCTTGTTTCACCAATTCAGCACGTTTGCCCAGACACAAAGTCATGATAGGACCAATGTAATTGGCTGTCGTAATGACCGTTGCACGAATATAAGGCTCTTCCACATGGTCTATCAACGTCGGGTCGGGCATACCGCTCGGATTATGCACTTCCTGCACTTCACCATGCTTGTCGTAGATGAGGTAGCTAACATTGGGCACAGTGGTGATAACGTCCATATCGAATTCTCTATCCAATCGTTCCTGAACAATTTCCATATGAAGCAATCCCAAGAATCCACAACGGAAACCGAAGCCAAGTGCTGCCGAACTTTCGTGCATGAACGTGAGAGAGGCATCGTTGAGCTGAAGCTTCTCCAATGACGTGCGAAGATTCTCATAATCTTCTGTTTCAATAGGATAGATACCTGCAAACACCATCGGCTTCACTTCCTGAAAGCCTTGTATCGCCTCTGAAGCAGGATTGGCAAGCGAAGTGATGGTATCGCCCACTTTCACTTCCGTCGCATTCTTTATGCCCGTAACGATATATCCCACATCTCCTGTACGCAATTCCTTCTTGGGCACCATATTCATCTTCAACGTACCAATCTCTTCTGCAAGATACTCTTTCTTGGTATTGATGAAGCGAACCTTTCCGCCAGGACGCATAACACCATTGATAATCTTGAAATAGGCTATGACACCACGATATGAATTGAATACGGAGTCAAAAATGAGAGCTTGAAGCGGAGCTTCCTCATCGCCAACAGGATGAGGCACACGCTCAACCACAGCATTCAAGATTTCTTCCACACCTTCGCCCGTCTTTCCGCTAGCATAGATGATGTCTTCGAGGTCACAGCCAATCAAATCAATAATTTCATCCGCCACCTCTTCTGGCATAGCGCTTGGCATATCTATTTTATTGATAACCGGTATGATTTCCAAATTGTTATCAATAGCCATATAAAGGTTAGAAATAGTCTGCGCCTGTACGCCCTGTGTCGCATCAACAACCAGCAACGCTCCTTCGCATGCAGCGATAGAACGGCTCACTTCATAAGAAAAGTCAACGTGTCCCGGAGTGTCAATCAGATTCAGCACATAATTCTGTCCCTTAAATTCCTCTTTCTCACCATTATAGCAATGCTCCATCTGGATGGCATGACTCTTGATGGTAATACCTCTTTCCTGCTCCAAATCCATATTATCAAGCATCTGCCCCTGAGTAATCTTGATGGTATTTGTCTTTTCCAGCAATCTGTCAGCCAATGTTGACTTTCCGTGGTCTATATGCGCAATGATGCAAAAGTTTCTTATATTCTTCATATCGTATTTACGTAACTGCTAAAATGAGGGTACAAAGTTAACGAAAATTGAGGACTCAACAAAAGGAATGGAGCTTTTTTACATTTTCTCGCAACAGCACTTTCACTTCGATTCACAAATCTTTTCCCAATATAATTGCAAAGCGCTTAAATTTCACGCCCTACAGCCCCTAATCCACATGAGGCACACCGATACTTTGATGTGCCCCATATCGACATTTCATTCAGCATAGCATCGCTTTCAAGGGCACAACATCGTATAGCAGCAGAAAGGAGCAAGTGTTCCTTCCACAAAAAAGCAACGCTTCTCCCACCCTACCTTTTTCAAACCAGATGTATAAAAAATGCGTAACTCAAAAATGAGCTACGCATTTTATAAGTTTTTCAGTTTTTCATTAATTACTTAAGTGAGTAAGCATAAGGATCTTTCTCATCACCTGTCTCTACTGCAGAGAGCTTGTCCTCACGAAGCAACCAGCCAAGACCAAGGTTGAAATCCTTTTCTGCGAGCTTTGTTGTCTTCTTAATCTGCTTGAAAGTGAGTGCTGTCTCTGAAGCTGAAAGGGCATTCCAGATAAGACCTGCGATGTTTCCTGCTTTTTCCTGTAACATAATCTTGATACCTTAAAATTAAAAAATATTTATAAAAATGATGTGTTTTTTTTATCTTTATTCATAAAACCGCTACAAAGTTACGACGTTTCTTCAAATATGACAAAAAAATATGACAAAAAATACGAAAAAGTGACTAAAGAATAGTCAATTACCGCATTTTTATATCCCAAAAGTCATCTCAAACATACACATCCTGTGTGCGCACACAACAATCAGCCTCAATTAGAGAAACAAACATACTATAAAATAAAACAACAAAAGAAACTGTACTTGTGTCAGTTCCTCTTGCCTATAAAGTTCTTGTTCATTTATAACTTGAATTTAAGCACCTTGCCTCCGTTGGCAGGAAGCTCTACATAGATAGTTCCATCAGGAACAAGCATCTTCTTTTCCGTCTTGCCTGTCAGCAAATCTTTGCATTCACGTTCCTTCTCTTCGGATGGTATTCCCAAACAGTCAAACGCATGAGCCGGTATTTTTACCCAAGAACGCGCTGGCTCATCAGCAAAATTAACAACTACAACAATCAAATCCTTGTCTAGCTTGCGCAGAAAAGCATATTGACGATGCTCATTCATTCCCTCGCCTCGATTGACATACATGATGTCAAAGAAACTGCCTTCACGAATAGCTTTCTCAGAATTGCAGATATTCAAGACTTTAGAATAATATTTCTGAAGCTTCTTTTCCTCTTCAGAAAGCAGAGCGCCATCAAATTTGTTGCCATTCCTCCAGCGACGAATCAGGTCAATTGTCCAATAGTCGAAAATTGTTGTACGGCCATCCAAGCCACTGAATCCTTCTGCATCCATGCCTTTCTCACCCAACTCCTGACCAAAATAAATCATCATTGGATTGGTGTTCATCAAAGCACTAACAAGCAGAGCGGGCTTACCTTTCTCTGCATTTCCAGCAAAAAAGTCAGAAGCGATACGTTGCTCGTCATGATTCTCAAGGAAATTCAGCATATGGCTCTGGATGTCGTCCACACTTTGCCATGCGCCTGTGATTGCAACAGCAGAATTGCCACCCACCACAGAACGAACTGTATCGTAAAGACCTACTTTATCATACAGATAGTCAAAGTGACCACGATAGATATAATTGCGATATTCGTGCGGATTATATACTTCTGCAATAAAGATGATATCAGGATATTTTGCTTTGACTTGAGGGATTGCCCAACCCCAGAAATCGCAAGGCACCATCTCTGCCATATCGCAACGGAAGCCGTCAATGCCCTTACTTGCCCAGAACAGCAATATATCACGCATTTTCAGCCACGTGTCAGGAGTCGATGGACAGAATACCAGTTGATGTGAACCTTGGTAATCAACACCATAATTCAGCTTTACCGTTTCATACCAGTCGTTCTGACCCGCCCATTGAGTGAAGCAGTCGTTACCTGTAACTTTGGCTGGTTTTTCAACATAATCACCCATTTCCTCATCAGACAACGCGAAATTTGGAGAGAATGCTGCATTTGGAATATAATAGAAATTATTGTGCGGATTAAAAGACATTGTTATGTCGTCATCTTCACCCAAGTCCCTCACTCCTTCTGGCTTTGAATCAGAATGATACTGACGAGCCACATGGTTAGGCACAAAATCTATGATAACTTTCAACTCTGCTTTGTGTGTACGCATGACAAGACGTTCAAACTCCTTCATACGTTCAGGCACTTTCGTAGCAAGGTCTGGGTCAATATCATAATAGTCCTTGATGGCATAAGGACTTCCCGCATTTCCTTTCACCACAGCAGGATGATCCTTTGGAATACCATACTGAGTGAAGTCGCTTTTCGTTGCGTGCTCAATCAATCCCGTGTACCAAACGTGTGTAGCTCCCAACTTACGGATCTCAGCCAAAGCCGCCGTAGTGAAATCAGCCATCTTGCCACACCCATTATCTTTTTTGGTGCCGTTGCTAACATTCTTGCTAGCATTGGCACCAAAAAGACGTGTAAAAACTTGATAAATAACAAGTTTCTCCATATTGATATTTATGCGATACCGTGTACTGTTACATTGCGGTCAATCTTTGCAATCATGCCTTGCAAAGCCTTGCCTGGACCACATTCTGTGAAGTCTGTTGCACCAGCAGCAACCATTGCCTGAACCTCATAAGTCCACTTAACTGGAGCAGTAAGCTGAGCGATAAGGTTCTGCTTGATTTCTTCAGGGTTAGTGTGTGCCTGAGCGTCAACATTCTGATATACGGGGCATTTTGGAGTAGAGAAAGCGGTTGCCTCAATTGCTGCCTGAAGCTCATCTTTTGCTGGCTGCATGAGTGGAGAGTGGAATGCACCACCCACAGGAAGTGGAAGAGCGCGCTTTGCACCTGCTGCCTTCAACGCTTCACATGCTTCGTTGATAGCCTCTACATTTCCTGAAATAACAAGCTGTCCAGGATTGTTGTAGTTAGCAGGTACAACCACATAGCCAGGCTTTGAAATTGATGCACAAATTTCTTCAATCTTTGCATCATCAAGACCAATGATAGCAGCCATTGTAGAAGGAGCAGCCTCACAAGCTTTCTGCATAGCCATAGCACGCTGAGAAACCAGCTTCAAGCCATCCTCAAAAGAAAGAGCACCTGCTGCAACAAGTGCAGAGAACTCACCCAGAGAGTGACCGCCAACCATCTCAGCATCAAAAGCGTCGCCCAGACAAATAGCAGAAATAACAGAATGAAGAAATACAGCTGGCTGAGTTACTTTTGTTTGCTTAAGTTCCTCTGCAGTACCTTCAAACATAATCTTGGTGATTTCGAAGCCAAGAATCTCGTTTGCCTTGTCAAAAAGTTCTTTTGCTACTGGATTTGAATCATAAAGGTCTTTACCCATTCCTGTGAACTGAGCACCCTGACCAGGGAAAACAAATGCTTTCATATTATTATTTTTTAGTTATGACTGGAAGCGGAATAGACACTAGCTGGTGTCTGATACCCCCTTAACTTTTTAATGATAAAAGCATCTTCCCACATGAGAAAGATGCTTTATTTTAGTAACTAATGTTGATTTACTTAACCTTCTCAACGATAGCCTTGAATGCCTCTGCGTTGTGTACTGCGAGGTAAGCAAGAGTCTTACGGTTGATTTCGATGCCTGCCTTGTGGAGAGCGCCCATAAGCTGTGAGTATGACATACCCTCGATACGAGCTGCAGCGTTGATACGCTGAATCCACAGAGAACGGAACTCGCGCTTCTTACGACGACGGTCGATAAATGCATAGGTGAGACCTTTCTCGTAGGCATTTTTAGCAACGGTCCAAACGTTCTTGCGAGCGCCGAACTGACCCTTTACGCGCTTCAAAATCTTTTTGCGACGAGCACGTGATGCAACATGATTTACTGATCTTGGCATAATTTGTTTTCTTTTTGAATGTTAGCGACGTTTCATGACGTTCTTTGGAGCTAACAAATCGGTTAAACTTTAAGTTAAATTCTTACTGATAAGTGTTCTCTCGAACTTGTGATGTTTGCCTTTGCGAGAAAGGCGTCTTCACAACTACGGGAAAGATTAACGCATTGCGAGACAGTCGAGAACCTGCTTGCGGTTTGCCTTTACGACAATTGTGCTGTGGTCAAGATTTCTCTTCTGCTTCTTAGTCTTCTTTGTCAAGATGTGACTGTGATAAGCATGCTGACGCTTAATTTTTCCTGTTCCAGTAAGCGTGAAACGCTTTTTTGCAGCGGATTTAGTTTTAACTTTTGGCATTTTTTTATTTATTTAATTATTAATAATGTGTGGCAACGCATATACCAGGGCGTTACGCACTTCTTCTATTCTTCGTTGCTAGCAGCAGCCAGTTTCTCTGCAAGTCCCGCAAATGGGCTGTTAGGATTAGGTCCTTCTGTTTCTGCCGCTTTCTTGCTTTCAGCCTTTGCATTGGCTTCTGCAGCTTCATTGTCTCGTCTTTGCTGGCTTTTCTTTGGCTGTCCTGCTTTCTTTGGTGCAAGCGTAAGGAACATCTTCTTTCCTTCCAGCGATGGCATGCTTTCCACCTTTGCGAGTTCTTCCAAATCATTCGCAAAACGGAGAAGGAGCACTTCGCCTTGTTCTTTGAAAACGATTGAACGTCCTTTGAAGAACACATATGCCTTTACCTTATTGCCATCGTTCAGGAATTCCTGCGCATGCTTCAGTTTAAAAGCATAATCAGCTTCACCAGTCTGTGGTCCGAAACGTATTTCTTTAACTTCAACTTTCACCTGCTTCGCTTTAAGTTCCTTAGCTTTCTTTTTCTGCTGATAGAGGAACTTTGAGTAGTCGATAAGTCGACATACCGGAGGTTGAGCATTTGGAGAAATTTCAACGAGGTCCACTCCTTTGTCTTCTGCCAGACGGAGAGCTTCACGGGTTGACATAACAGAAGATTCAATATCTTCACCTACAATTCTCACTTCATGTACACGAATCTGTTCGTTGATTCTGTACTGCTGTTTTTTATTGTCACCTTTCATTAAAGTAGGGTTAATTCCTTCGGTATTTTAAAGTTAAGTTTCTGTTGATGTTAAAATTTCGACTGCAAAGGTAGTGTAAATCGAAGACATGACAAAATAATTTTGATTATTTTTATGTCAAGACGTCACTCCCCTCTTCGAATGTTAGAAATTTTCTGTCATTTGACGGACTTCTTCTTGAACTTTCTTTGCAAATTCATCGATAGTCATCGTCTCTTGCTGCTGAGTGCCTTGCTTTCTAACGTTCACTGTACCGTCCGCCGCTTCTTTCTCGCCCACTACGAGCATGTATGGAATATGCTTGATTTCGTTGTCACGAATCTTGCGGCCGATTTTCTCATTTCTGTCATCCACTAATGTACGCACATCCTGCATATTAAGCGTAGCAGCCACCTGATGAGCATAGTCGTTATGCTTTTCAGAAATAGGCAGAACTACCACCTGATCTGGTGTGAGCCAAAGTGGGAAATGGCCTGCCGTATGCTCAATGAGCACAGCGATGAAACGTTCCATAGAACCGAATGGCGCACGATGAATCATTACAGGGCGATGCTTCTGGTTGTCAGCGCCTGTATATTCGAGCTGGAAGCGTTCTGGCAAATTGTAGTCAACCTGAATTGTTCCCAACTGCCAACGGCGGCCCAATGCATCCTTAATCATGAAGTCGAGTTTTGGGCCATAGAATGCTGCTTCGCCTAATTCCGTGCGTGTAGGAAGTCCTTTCTCTGCACAAGCCTCGATGATTGCGTTCTGTGCTTCTTCCCATACCTCATCAGAACCGATATATTTTTCCTTGTCTTCTGGGTCACGGAGAGAAATCTGCGCTTCAAAGTCCTTGAAATCGAGAGCCTTGAAGATGATGTTGATGATATCCATCACGCGAAGGAACTCTTCTTTCACTTGATCTGGACGGCAGAAGATATGCGCATCGTCCTGTGTAAAAGAACGTACACGAGTCAATCCGTGAAGCTCGCCCGACTGCTCATAACGGTATACTGTACCAAACTCTGCACAACGGAATGGGAGATCCTTGTAGGAACGTGGCTGCCATGCAAAAATTTCACAGTGGTGAGGGCAGTTCATTGGCTTGAGCAGATATTCTTCACCTTCTTCTGGTGTATGGATAGGCTGGAAGGAGTCCTTGCCATAGTGAGCATAGTGTCCTGAGGTCACATAGAGGTTCTTGCCGCCAATATGAGGAGTAATAACTTCATGATAGCCATACTGCTTCTGAATCTTTCGCAAGAAATCCTGCAAACGAAGACGAAGAGCAGTACCCTTAGGAAGCCACATTGGAAGGCCTTTGCCAACACGCTCAGAGAACATGAAGAGTTCCATTTCCTTTCCAATCTTTCTGTGGTCGCGTTTCTTTGCTTCTTCCAGCGCAACAAGATACTCGTCCAGCATCTTTTTCTTTGGGAACGAGATGCCATAGATGCGAGTCATCATCGGACGTTTTTCATCACCACGCCAATAAGCAGCGGCGAGAGACTGGAGCTTGAATGCTTTAATTGGTGCAGTCGTCATCAAGTGAGGTCCCTTGCAAAGGTCAATGTAATTACCCTGTGTATAAGTTGTAATTTTGCCGTCCTCCAGTTCTGAAATCAGCTCATTCTTATATGTCTGTCCCTTAGAAGCGAAGAGTTCCATTACTTCAGCCTTCGAGATGTCTTTACGCACCAGAGCCTCCTTTTTCTGCTGCAGCTCCTGCATCTTCTTCTCAATCTTTGGAAAGTCCGCATCACTAAGTCTAACACCTTCTGGCGGCATCACATCATAGTAGAAGCCGTTCTCGATAGCAGGGCCGATACCAAACTGAGTGCCAGGATAAAGCTCCTCGATAGCCTCAGCCATCAAGTGTGCTGATGTATGCCAGAATGCATGCTTTCCTTCAGGGTCATCAAACTTGTACAACGCAATTGTAGCATCCTCATAGATAGGACGATTCAGCTCTGTAGTCTCGCCATTCACTCCGCAAGCAATCACATCTTGTGCAAGGCGCTGGCTAATGCTCTCTGCTATCTGCAAACCAGTGACGCCAGCTTCATACTCGCGCACCGAATTGTCTGGAAAAGTAATCTTTATCATATCTTAGTTTTTATAATTAATTCTAGTCAAACGCATGACGGCACAAATGCGTCAGCGCATAAAATCTTGCAAATTTAGCATTTAATTATGGTTTAACAGCAAATTTTTCGAAAAATCATCTGCTTCTGCCATATTTCTTCTCAACGAAAGCACCAAACAGCCTCTTTGGGTATCATTTCTTCATCTCTCCAATTTCTTGGCAAAGCACATTCAACACTCCATTCACTTTTTCCCATATCGGTTTTACGGCACAAGGTTCAACGTGATTACGATGCAAGGCACAACGAAATTACGATACAGGGCGTATCGCTTGGATAGTTCAAAAGACATGGAAAAAACGGCTTACATCTATGCTGGGGAAGCCACACAAAAACAAAAAAAACATCCAAGACCTAAGCCTTGGACGTTAATATGAAAAATAAGTTTTTTCATTGTTAATGCAGAGCAGCTATGCTGGTGTACCTCTTCATTACTCTCTGGTAGTAACCTTCAGTACGAGCCTTTCGTGTCATACATTTCAAGTCGCCAGAATTCCAAAGACGGATTGCCTTTTCGAGGTTTCCCTCTGGATTGTAGCGTTCCTGAAAGTCAATGAACATGTCAATGCTCTTCTGCTTGTCATAACGGTCGGCGTAAGTGTACTTTTCGTATCCAACAATACGGTTGCACTCGCGCACCAGAATCTCGGAAATCTGCAGATAACCGACGTAGAGCCCATTCCTAGATACTCTATTGGGTTGGCACTCACTCTCCACCATTGCGATGGCCTGAATGACAGTTCCCCATTTCTTCTGAAGATCCACCTCAGGAGTCGACTTCGCAGCCGCCACAATTGAGATAGTCATCAGCACTAATACTAGTAATTTCTTCATACAATCTTACCTTTAGTTTCTGAAAAACTGCTGCAAAGGTACGTATTTTATGCCAAACTACCAAATTTTCATTCATTTAGCATATTTCTTCACCTCTTTTCTGACTCAAAATCATCTCACTTTGCATAGCTTTTGCCATCAGCAAGAAACAACTTAAACACCTTTCCCAAATGCATTTTAGCTGTTTTATCGAAGCCAAAAGAATGAAAGTATCGAGGATTTCGCAAGTTTTCCGTCTTAGAGATGGATAGTATTTGTTTTTTTACTAATTTTGAACAGAAAAATAAAAAAAAATGAAGAGATTTTTGTTTCTATCAATATGCCTGCTGGCTTTTGCATGCCGTCTCAATGCACAAGAAAACATCTGCTTTTCGTCACGCATCAAGACGCTGCAAGTGAAAGTGAATGGCGCATGGGGAGAACCCTCTGTGATGCTCCTGAGAAGCGGGCACAGAGTAGATATCAGCTTCGACGATTTGCAACCCAACTACCAGCGATACACTTACACCATCACGCATTGTAATGCAAACTGGGAACAAAGCGAATTGCTGACAAGCGAATACATGACTGGATTCAATGAACTACGCATTGACGACTACGAACCAGCCATCGGCACAGAAATGAATTATTGCCACTACATGCTGTCACTACCCAACAACGAGACGCAACTGCTGGTTTCAGGCAACTACAGGGTGGACATTTTCGAAGACGGAGAGCAAGAGCCCATAGCGCAGGCCTGCTTTTCTGTGATAGAGCCACATGTAGGAGTAGACATCAGCGTGTCGGGCAATACAGACATTGACACCTACGAGGAGCATCAGCAAGTCAGTTTTGCCGTAAACTACAGCGGGTATCAAGTAAACAATGCCGTAGGAGAATTCAAGTATATTGTGACTCAGAATCGTCGATGGGACAACCATGCAGAAGAGCTGCAGCCATCGTTGATGCAAGTAAACAAACTGATATTCAATCACAATCGCGCATTAATATTCCCTGCAGGCAACGAATACAGGCGATTTGAGATTCTGGACGAATACGTGCCGACAATGCGCGTAGACCACATGGAGTATGACGACACATACTATCATGCCACATTGTTTATGGATGAGCAGCGCATCAACTATCTGTACGACGAAGACCAAAACGGACGCTACCTGATACGAAACGGAGACAACGTGGAAAACGACACAGAAAGCGACTACTTTTTCACTCATTTCGCGCTCCAGATGCCTCAAGTAGCAGGCGGAGAAGTCTATCTGTTTGGCGATTTAACCAACAACAGGATTGACGAGGAATACAAGATGACATACAACCTCATTGACCATCAGTATGAACTGGTAACACCACTGAAACAAGGTTCTTATAATTATATGTATATGTTCCTCCACGATGGCGACGCCATAGGAGAGACAATGCCATGCGAAGGCGATTTTCATCAGACAGAAAACGAATATGCCGTTTATGTCTATCATCGACCATTCGGATTGAGATATGATAAACTTATAGGATTCAAAAACATCAAATTCAAGGAATGAAGTACATTCTTCTCACCATATTATTAGCACTTTCTTCAACCATACACGCCCAGAATCTTGGAAAGCAATTGAAAGAATGGGCTGCGTCCTATAGCAGAAGCGATGCCAACATCAAGCCATCGACTCTAACTTCCTGCACAGTGAACGACAAGAGAGAACAAATACACATTGTTTTTGGAGGAGGATTTCAGGAACAGCACTTCACGCCAGCTGTCGTCAAAGACATCTATGAACAAATAAAAGAGCTGTTGCCAAAAAAACAGAGAAACTACGACCTGACAATCGAGACAGACGGGAGAGCCATCGAAGACCTCGTCCCCATCTTTTTTCGCAACGACAAAGATGATGACACACGAGTCCTGCAAAGAACCTACAGAGGAGAGCCTTGGGTGAAGAACCTGTCACGTCCCTACACTCCCAATCTTGGATTAGAGGGCAATCACATCGCTGTATGGCAAAGCCACGGCAGATACTACAAACCAGAAAAAGGAGAATGGATTTGGCAGCGCCCACGCTTATTTGGAACAACGGAAGACCTCTTTTCACAGACATTCGTTGTCCCCTACATCATCCCCATGTTGCAGAATGCAGGCGCTGTAGTATTTACGCCTCGCGAACGCGACTATCAGAAAAACGAAGTCATAGTGGACAACGACCAGCCCAATCGTAACGGCACTTATATAGAATCCTTCAGACGCAAACAAAAGGAGCTGAAGTGGCAAACAGCACCCCAAGAGGGATTTGCTCTCTATAAGGAGATTTATGAAGTCTGTGACTCTCCTTTCTGCGATGGCACAGCACGCTATGTCCCCACAGTTTCATCGCCAAAAGAAGAAGGGTTAGCGCAATGGATTCCCAACATCCCGGAAGAGGGACGCTATGCCGTTTACGTCACTTACCAGTCCTATGAAAATTCTGCTACAGATGCCATCTATAAAGTTTTTCACAAAGGAGGCATGACCGAATTTAAGGTCAACCAAAGAATTGGCGGAGGCACATGGGTATATCTGGGAACATTCGACTTCGACGCTGGCGAACACGACTATGGCATGGTTACACTATCCAACCAAAGCGACGACAAAGGCATCATCACAGCTGATGCCGTACGATTTGGCGGAGGAATGGGAAACATAGTCCCAGTAAGCTACGACCAGGCCATACCACCTTCAGGCTTGCCACGATGGGCAGAAGGAGCCAAATACAGCATCCAATGGATGGGATTCCCTTATCGAATTCATACAGAAGCATTTGGACGCAATGATTACAATAATGACATCAACGCGAGATCGGCTGCAATCAACTATCTGTCAGGACGTTCCATCTATAATCCAGATAGAGAAGATGGCTTAGGAGTTCCACTCGATTTGACCGTCGCTTTCCACACCGACGCCGGAGTCAAAGAAGACGATGCGTACGTGGGAACACTTGGAGTCTACATGACCAACCATAACGACGGAAAGACTGGTGCAGGTTTGGACAGATACGTGTCAAGAGACCTCGCCAGCATGTTCCTCACAAACTTTACAACCGACCTGAAGAAATACGACTGGAAAGTTCGCCAGCTATGGAACAGGAATTACGGAGAAGCGCGCGAGCCGATGACCCCCGTGTGCATTCTTGAAATGCTTTCCCATCAGAACTTTGCCGACATGAAACAGGCATACGACCCACATTTCAAGTTCGACATGTCACGCTCCATCTACAAAACCATTGTCAAGTACATTGCCACACTTTACAAGCGAGATTACGTAATCCAGCCACTGCCAGTGGACAACTTCGCCATCACGCTGAACGAGCAAAAGAAAACCGCCACACTCACATGGTCAGCAGTAAACGACCCACTTGAACCTACAGCACAAGCCAGAGAATATATTGTCTATACACGAAAAGGGTATCAAGACTTCGACAACGGAATCATCGTAAAAGGAACAAGCCATACTGTTGAACTATTCAACAATGAAATCTACTCGTTCAAGGTCGCTGCAGTCAACGAAGGCGGAGAAAGCTTTCCTTCAGAAGTACTCTCATGTGGGATAACAGCAGAGAACAAAGGCACAGTACTTGTTGTCAATGCCTTCACACGCTTAGAAGGTCCCCAAGTGATTGACACAGAAACAGAAGCAGGATTCGATATTGAGGCCGACCCAGGTGTTCCATACGGAGCATACACAGGCTTTTGTGGAGCGCAACTCAGTTTCGATCGCTCGAAAGCTGGCAGCGAAGCAAGTGACGGATTGGGAGCCAGCGGCACAGAATGGGAAGGACAAACCATGATGGGCAACACGTTCGACTACACAGCCATACATGGACGAGCTATAATGACGGGCAAAAAGCACTCTTTCACCTCATGCAGCGAAAAGGCACTTATCGAAGGGAAAGTCTCACTCTCCGACTATCCGATTGCCGACATCATCTACGGCACACAGAAACAATTCAGCAGCCAGACCAATGCCCTCATCAGCCAATACTATGACAATGGAGGGAAACTGCTCATCAGCGCAGCCAATGCAGGATGTCCTGACATAGGTGGAAACGTTACTTCACAAGTGAAACAGAAATCCATCAGCACCCTGTCTGGATGCGGCCTCACTTTCAATATTTATCGAGAAATGAACCCTGAGAGCTACTGCGTGCCTGCACCATCTGTACTGACTCCTGCAGGCGAAGCCTTCGCCATACTCACCTATGCTGACGGCACCTATGCCGCTATTGCACAGCCACAACGCTTTGTGCGACTTGGCTTCCCTCTCGAAAGCATCACAGAACGCCAGAAACTCAACGCGCTGACCCAAGCGTTCATCACATTCTTAGAATAAACATCCATCATCAGGATTGAATCGCCATCATCACAACAACCATCGTTATGCACTTTCTACCCACTACAAAAAAAGAACTCGAACGTCTCAATTGGGACACCCTCGATGTCATCCTCTTCTCTGCCGACGCCTACGTTGACCATCCATCTTTTGCAGCAGCAGTCATTGGTCGCATTCTCGAAGCAGAAGGACTGAAAGTGGCTATCGTTCCCCAGCCCGACTGGCATGGCGACTATCGCGACTTCAAGAAACTGGGACGTCCTCGCCTCTTCTTTGGAATTGCCCCTGGTGCCATGGATTCGATGGTAAACAAATACACAGCCAACAAACGTCTCCGTTCTGAAGATGCCTATTCCCCCGATGGCCGCCACGACCTTCGCCCAGAATACCCGACTATCGTCTATACACGCATCCTAAAAGAACTTTTCCCAGATGTGCCTGTCGTTATTGGCGGCATCGAGGCAAGTTTGCGACGTCTCACCCACTACGACTACTGGCAAGACCGTCTCATGCCCACAATTCTTCACCCGTCAGGCGCCGACCTCCTCATCTACGGAATGGGAGAAAAGCCTATTATTTCTTTAGCACAATTGCTGATGGAGCAAGACTGCGAGATTGACGTGAAGATGTTCAGTAACCTCATGGCGAGATATCCTCAAAAACAAACCGTTTCCCTCTTGATGAAGAACGACATTCCCAACGGAATCCGTCCTGACGATATTCTCTTGCATAGCCACGAGGAATGCCTCCACAACAAAAAAGCACAGGCCGAAAACTTCCGTCACATTGAGGAGGAATCCAACAAATATGAAGCACAACGCATCATCCAGGAAGTAGATGGACGTTATGCCGTGGTCAATCCGCCTTATCAGCCGCTCACCCAAGACGAACTCGACCACTCTTTCGACCTGCCCTATACGCATCTGCCACATCCTAAATACAAGGGCAAACGCATCCCTGCCTACGAGATGATAAAATTCTCCGTATGCCTCCATCGTGGATGCTTTGGCGGCTGCGCTTTCTGCACCATTTCTGCCCATCAAGGCAAGTTCATCACTTCACGCAGCAAGGAAAGCATCATCAAAGAAGCGAAAGCCATCACTCAACTTCCTGATTTCAAAGGCTATCTGAGCGACCTTGGCGGACCTTCTGCAAACATGTATGCCATGCACGGAAAGAACCTCGACCTTTGCCACAAGTGCAAGCGCCCTTCGTGCATCCATCCTCAAGTGTGCAAGAATCTCAACACCGACCACTCTGCCTTGCTCGACATCTACCATGCTGTCGATGCGTTGCCTGGCATCAAGAAGAGTTTCATTGGCTCAGGCGTCCGCTACGACCTCCTGCTCCACGACACAGGCGATGAACACACCAATCGTGTCAATCGACAATACACAGAGGAACTCATCACCAGGCACGTCAGCGGTCGTCTGAAAGTGGCACCAGAGCATACTTCCGACCGTGTGCTCGACCTCATGCGCAAGCCATCTTTCAAGCTCTTCTACGACTTCAAGCGCATTTTTGATGACATCAACCGTCGCAAAAATCTTCGCCAGCAGATTATCCCCTACTTCATCAGTTCTCACCCTGGATGTACAGCCGAAGATATGGCAGAGCTGGCAGCCATCACCAAAGACCTCAACTTCCAGCTTGAACAAGTGCAGGACTTCACACCTACTCCCATGACCGTATCAACCGAAGCATGGTACACAGGCTTGCATCCCTACACGCTCCAGCCCGTTTGGTCGGCCAAGACACAAAAAGAAAAGCTCGCCCAGCGCCAATTCTTCTTCTGGTACAAGCCTTCTGAAAAGCAGAACATCCTTCGGCTGCTTCGCCAGATGGGGCGTTCAGACCTCATCCGGCGACTCTTCGAACGCAAATAATCTGCGTTTACTTTTCCTCATTTTTACATATTGCGATGCCATCGCAACACTCCCTTCATCACCTCTGAATCGATGCAGGGCCCATCGTAATTTCGTTATGCCCTTCATCGTAATTTCGATACACCCTATATCGTTTTAGAGGTTCTTCTGCCATTTCTCATGCAGCATCCCCTTTGCCATCCTCCATCATCTTCCTCTCCCTCCACAACTGCCAAGAGTTCACCACATTATGCCAGATAGAATAGAACCCGCCAGCAAGAGCCGTAACAGGGTTCAGGAATGTATAACCCATCCAAATGGCAAATACCGTGTTCTTCTGTCCAAGGCTCTGCGTACCAGCCACAGCTTCGCCATGCTTTCGCCCAATCAGGCGACCTAATCCAAACTGAGCTAGGCAGCACACGAGCGACACCACAGCAATGCCCACCATGTTCTCCACACTCTCTTCGCTATGCTCCAACGCCTTCACAGACATGCCGATTGCCAATGCCAGCGACACAGCCCACAGATGGAACGCCAAGTCTGTTTGACGCAAGATGAAAGCATGGAATACAGGAAACAGGTGACGCACAAACCAGGCAGCCACCAATGGAAGAATCAGCAAAGGAAACACTTTGGCAAGAATGACAAGAAAAGATAGTTCAAAAGTCATGCCGGGCATGCTGCCTTCATGCAAAAACGGCACCATTGCAGGCACCAGCAGCGACACAGCCAAATTGATGAGACACGTGTAGCTGACCACTACATTCGAATTGCCACGCAATTTCGATGTCACCACAGCAGCAGCCGTTGCCGTCGGGCAAATCATGCAAACCATCGTACTCTCAATCACCACACGACTTCCCACACCTGGCATCCACACAATCAGTAACCCCAACGCCACAAACGCCACCACCTGAATGGCCAGCAACTTCAGCATCCAAGCGCGTGGTTTCAGTTCCCTGACACTCATCCGACAAAAACTCACAAACAGCATACAAAACAGCAATGCAGGCTGCACATAGCCAATCAGCCGCCCAACCACTTGATGCGTCCCATCCAATGCAGGGATATTCACATATATATAATAAGAAGCCACACCTGCCAGCATAGCTATCGGCAACATCCAGTTCTTGATAAAACCAATAAATCTCATAACTTTCCCATTATCTATCGTCTGTTGTCCGTCATCCGTTGACTGTTGTCCGTTGTCTGTAGTCAATTTCACGCAACAAAGTTACACATTATCCACGAAAAAGCGTATCTTTGCAGCACGAAAAGCTGTCACATGAAGAAAAAGAACGACATAGAGATTCCTGAAGGCATCAGCCAAGTGCTGCTGCACGCTTGCTGCGCCCCCTGTTCCTCAGCCATCGTAGAGTGGATGCTTCAGCACGGCATCCGCCCCACCATCTTCTACTTCAATCCCAACATCTTTCCATACGAAGAGTACGAAATCCGCAAGAACGAGAGCAAGCGCCATGCAGACAGCTTAGGCATACCCTGGATTGATGGCGACTACAACCACGCGCAATGGTTAGAGCAGGTTCAAGGCCTTGAGTACGAACCCGAACGAGGTTCCCGTTGCCTCCAATGCTTCCGCATGCGCCTCACAGTCACAGCCCTTCAGGCACAAGCACTCGGCATCACCCACTTCACCACCACCCTCGCATCCTCTCGCTGGAAAAGCCTCGACCAGATTACCCAAGCGGGCCTTGCCGCACAAGCAGCCGTTCCCTCCACTCTTTTCTGGGCACAGAATTGGCGCAAAGGAGGACTGCAAGACCGTCGCAATCAATTACTTCGCGAATACAACTTCTACAACCAGCTCTACTGCGGCTGCGAATTCAGTATGCCGTCCACCCCGTCTTTATGATAGCCCCTATAGCATCCTCAACCTTCTCCACAAGCCTCCTTTCATCCCCCATGCTACGATGCCATCGTAGCCATTTTCCACCTCCCCTCACATTTTTTTCATCTTTTCTTTTGTCCTTTCAAGAAAACACCTTACCTTTGCAATAGCTTATGCCGTAGACTCTCATAAAGAGAGTGAAGGTGTGGGCCAACTTATTGGAATAGCGTCTCGCTATGCATTGTTTTTGAACATTTGAACGTAGGAAATTCAAACGACCACAATAAAAACATTGCAGACGGGGATGCTGCGGGTAGGTATATTAAAACAAACCCGTTAGTGTGCAGAGGACCCTTCGTCCTCAGGCACACTTTACGGGTGCAGTATATACCAACGGCGTGAGCGTCAATTTTGTCTGTTTTTGTGGAAGGTTTCCTACGACCTAAATGTTGAGCAGGCAAGAAGCAGACTCACGCTTTTTCGTTCCCCACCAGTTCCTTGCTGGCCCGGTTCGCAATAGCGTCTATTTCAACAAGACAACACCAGTCATTGACGTTATTGGACATCAGTAAGGAAAATGATTCGTAACCATTTTATGGTAGCATTCTTCTGCCGCCCTGCCCTGCAGGGGGTGTCCCTCTCCTATTGTCTTCATCGATGAGCGACATTCGCACCCAGACACTCTGGTATCCCATGCGCGTCACCTACAACAGGGAACTGAAAGTGAAAGCCAATCTCGACCAGCTGGGCATCGAAACTTTCCTCCCCGTCACCAACAAGCTCATCGAACGCAACGGACACAGAAACTTCGAACAAGTTCCAGCCATCCACAACCTCCTGTTCGTCCACTCGACCAGAGAAACACTAACAGGACTCAAGATGACCGACGAAGATTTCAGTCCCCTACGCTACATGATGACACGTCCCCTCGACCCTACAGCCAGACCCGAAGTTATCCATATCCCCGAACGTGAAATGGCCAACTTCATCCGCGTCGCCTCCATCACCGACAACCGCGTCATGTTCCTCGACTACTCCGATGTAGCCCACAAAGTAGGCAGACGCGTCATCATCACCGATGGCGACTTCGCAGGCATCGAAGGCACAGTCAAACGAGTAAACAAAAACCGCCACGTTGTCATCCAACTTGAAGGAGTAGCCGCCGTAGCCCTCGCCTACGTCCCCACCTCCCACCTCAAGTTCCTCGAATAATTCTCAAATAAAGTGATTTCCTTCAATTTACTTAGGATTTCCTTTCCACCTCGCCCTCAAAGCGCCAGCGCAAGGGCATCAATCCGATAACCGCATTGTCAATTTTCAACTATCAATTCTCAATTATCAATTAGATAAACAGTTGTCTGTTGTCCATTGTCTGTTGTCCAATTTAAGTTAATTTTCAATTCCCCAATGACCTCTCTTCGCCTCCAAGCCTACCGCCAATTGCTCCTCCTCGACACCCTCGAAGACCACAGCATTCAGGATTATCAATCCCGGTGGCACGAAGCACAACATACCGTCAAGACCCTCTTCCAGCGCCTTGACACCCATGGAGAAACCCTCCCCCTCGAAGAAAAAGCAGAACTCCTGCTCACCATCTTCGTCCTCCTTCAGGTCGGCTATCGCAACGAAGCCCTCTTCGCTCGCGCAGTCGAAACCACCTACGAACTCCTGTCCCAATTAATAGAAACCGCAGACCCCCTCGAAGCACCAAACTGTCGTCCGTTGTCTGTTGTCCGTTGTCCGTTGTCAATAATAAATTACAAAACCCACCTCCTCGTCCACCTCTACCAAGAGACCCAAGACGAAGAACTGCTCCCAGCCATCGACCACCTCATGTCCACATGGCAAGACGACACCATGACCGAGGAAGACCACTACCTCATGGAACTCTTCCAACTGGCAGAAACAGCATAACACCCCTCAACATTATTTATCAATTAGATAACGTTGTCATTTTAAGTTAATTCTCAATTTTCAAACGCAAGTTCGGCGTAGCCAATTAGCAAACTGTTGTCTGTTGTCCGTTGTCTGTTGTCAATTAAAAAAACAGGGTGCGGTGGTCACACCTCTCATTCTTCGGTTCAATAGTGTGACCACCAATCCCACCTCACTTGATTAAGAAATATACTCTGAATTCCCTTAAGATTTACTTTCCACCTCGCCCTCATAGCGCCAGCGCCAAGGGCATCTATTCAATAAAATTTTCAACTTTCACTTTTCAACTTTCAACTTTCAATTAGATAGCCGTTGTCTGTTGACAGTAGTCTGTTGTCAGCCTTCGGCTTCCAACATAGCCAACGATACTACACCCTTTCCCTATTCCTTCAAGGTGCAAGTCTGCGGCTTTTCTGTTCAGCTTTTTATCCCAATGATTACATATATAAAGAAGAAAATTTTCTCCAGCAATAGCCAGCGTACCCAAACGATAAAAAAGAATATCATCGGTTCTTTGTTCATCAAGGGATGCAGCATATTGATATCCCTATTGCTGGTTCCCATGACATTAGGCTATGTTTCATCGGAATTGTATGGAATATGGCTCACCTTGTCTTCCATCATGCTTTGGCTTAATTTCTTTGATGTAGGTTTTACGCTCGGATTAAAGAACAAACTCGCAGAGGCGATAGCAAAGGAAGATTGGCAGAGGGGCAAGTCATTGGTTTCTACCACTTACATGATGATGCTCTTTATTTTTGTTCCTTTATGGATTCTGCTTGAATTAGCTATTCCCTATATCGACTGGGCATCATTCCTAAATGTCAGTTCCATATACAATGCCGAAATCACCAGAGCCATGCACATTCTTGCAGCGTGCTTTTGTTTTCAGATGATAGCTAATGTATTGACTGCCGTAGTTGCCGCATTCCAGAAAGTTGCCCTGTCGTCTGCATTCCCTGTTATAGGAAATTTCCTTTCACTGATAGCAATATTCTTATTAACCAAGTTCTGCCCTCCCTCTCTCGTTACATTAGCCTGTACAATTTCCGTACTGCCAATACTGGTGATTGTTTTTGCAAGCGTGTGGTTGTATTCAGGGAAATTCAAGGCGGTTTCCCCGTCAATAAGAACAATCAACAAATCCTATGTGAAAGATTTGTGGGGATTGGGTTACAAGTTTTTCTTGATTCAGATTCAGGTTGTTGTTGTTTATCAGGCAACCAACATTCTGATTTCCAATGTGGCTGGTCCTAATGAGGTTACCAGCTACAACATAGCATACAAGTATTTAGGAATAGCCATGATGATATATACCATATTTCTTACTCCGTTGTGGCCTGCGTTCACCGATGCCAATACAAGAAAAGATTATACATGGATGAATAATATTTATAAGAAGATGTCACGGGTTTTCATGATTTCAGCAGCAGCAGTCGTTGTCATGGTGCTCCTTTCTCCCTTTGCATACAGGATCTGGATTGGCACAGAGGTTGAAGTTCCTTTCATGATGACAATTGCTGTGGGAGCGTATATGATTATTCACTCGTGGGATGCATTACAGGTAAACATGATTAATGGAATAGGAACTGTAAAATTACAAACTTACATAACATTATTAGGATTGGTTGTGCACATTCCTCTTTCTTTTTACTTGGGACAATATATTGATGCTATTGGAGTTGTATGCTCCATGATTGTGATAAACATGCTATATTCCACTGTTTTTACCATACAAATAAGGAAATTGTTGAACAATAAAGCTAAAGGGATTTGGCTAAAATGAAGTTCAATAATTCTTGAAAAATAATATATTAAAATTGAAAGTATGATAAGATGGCTTAAAAGATTTGTTTGGATGCTAAGGAGTGGCTTAACTTCAAGAAAAGTCATGGGGTATTGCCACCCCACTGCTCAGATTAATTATCCTGTTTATGGTTTATGCAAGGAACTTTTCTTTGAAGAATATACTCGTATCCAGCCATGGACGAAGTTCATAATTGCGCCCAATGGCGGTAAAGTTTATTGGAAAAAATATAGCGGAGGAGGAATAAATCTGACGGTAATAACTGGGAATCATAGGCCGACAGTTGGAGTTCCGCAGTTCTTTTTGGAACCTACCCATATTAATAATGTGGAAAAGGATATCATAGTGGAAGAAGATGTATGGTTTGGAGCGAATGTGACACTGCTGGCAGGCACTCATATTGGCAGA
>JAEIGA010002517.1_pt1 | contig 29172 bp, 26 predicted proteins | sample 9270691 | NCBI WGS metagenome assembly JAEIGA01 (sample SAMN17057246, study PRJNA624740) | gut metagenome | biome: biome; isolation source: fecal sample | host: Bos grunniens | place: China: Xizang | collected 2019
GTATTGAGACTCTCGGCGGTGTGTTGACTCCGCTTATCGAGCGCAATACTACAATTCCAGCAAAGAAGTCGCAGGTTTTCTCAACCGCAGCCGATAATCAGCCTGCCGTTACGATTGCAATCTTCCAGGGCGATCGCAAGATGGCTCGTGACAATAAGTCGCTTGGTAATTTCAACCTTGACGGTATCCCTCCGGCTCCGCGCGGCGTTCCTCAGATTGAGGTTACATTTGATATCGACGCAAACGGTATTCTTAATGTGTCGGCTAAGGATCTTGGTACTCAGAAGGAGCAGAAAATTACGATTACGGCTGCCGGCGGACTCTCAAAGGAAGAGATTGAGAAGATGCGTAAGGACGCCGAAGCGCACGCCGCTGAGGACGAGAAGCGTCATGAGGAGGTTGAGGCTCGCAATAAGGCTGACTCGCTTGCCTTCCAGGTAGAAAAGACTTTGAAGGATTCTGGCGATAAGATTGCCGCCGACAAGAAGGCTCCTGTAGAGGCTGCTCTTAAGGCTCTTAAGGACGAGCTTGCCAAGAATCCTCCAGCTCCGATTGCCGATATCAAGGCAAAGGAAGAAGCTCTTATGAAAGCTATGGAGCCTGTAGCACAAGAAATGTACGCTGCTTCTCAGAGTGCGCAGAGTGCTGGTGCCGCTGATCCGTCCGCCGGAGCTTCCGCCTCGAAGGACGCTGCCGGGGAGTCAAAGAAGGGTGATGATGTTGTCGATGCCGACTTCACCATGAAATAATCTATAGTTAAGGGTGCGGCGGTTATTAGGCCGCCGCGTCCAGAATTAAAATTACAACGAAAGGAAAACGAAAAATGAAAATTAGACCTTTGGGCGACCGCGTTCTCGTAGAGCCCACCGAAGAGAAGGAACAGACCGTTGGTGGAATTATCATTCCTGACTCGGCAAAGGAAAAGCCTATGCAGGGCACGGTTATCGCTGTTGGTAAAAAGCTTGACAAGGACGGCAAGGAAATTGCGTTTGATGTTGCTGCTGGCGATACGGTTCTTCTGCCCAAGTATGGCGGTACGGAAGTAAAGATTGACGGCAAGAAGCTCCAGCTTGTGCGTGAGGAAGATCTTCTTGGCGTTCTTGAAAAATAAAATGACGAGTGAAGAATCAATAGGTAAACGATATTATTCTTCGCTCAATTTTAACTGAAAGGAAAATTGTTATGGCAAAGCAAATTAAATTCGATGCAGATGCGCGTCAGAAAATTCTTGCAGGTGTTGAGAAACTCTCAAGCGCTGTTACGTCTACTCTCGGTCCGTCTGGCCGTAATGTGATTCTTGACAAGAAGTTTGGTTCGCCTCAGATTACCAAGGATGGCGTCACTGTTGCCAAGGAGATTGAGCTTCCCGATCCTTTTGAGAATATGGGTGCTCAGATGGTTAAGGAAGTTGCTTCCAAGACTAACGATGTTGCCGGTGACGGTACGACTACGGCTACCTTGCTCGCAGAGGCTATCTACCGTGAGGGTCTTAAGAATCTTACTGCAGGTGCTAATGGCATGGCTCTTAAGTCGGGTATCGACAAGGCGACGGAGGCTGTTACTGCTTCCATCGCTAAGCTCGCCAAGAAGGTGAAGTCCGCTGATGAGATTACGCAAGTTGCTACAATCTCCGCTAATGGCGATGTCGAAATCGGAAAGATGATTTCTGATGCGATGGATAAGGTTGGCCAGAATGGTACGATTACAGTAGAAGAGGCCAAGACGCTTGAGTCTACGCTTGACGTTGTCGAGGGTATGCAGTTTGACAAGGGCTATCTCTCTCCTTATTTCGTAACCTCTCCCGAGGATATGGAGTGTGAGCTTGAGAATCCGTTCATTCTTCTTTTCGAAAAGAAGATTTCAAACCTTCAGGATATGCTTCCTCTCCTCCAGGGCGTTGCTAAGACGGGCCGTCCGCTTATGATTATCGCTGAGGATGTTGAGGGCGAGGCTCTCGCAACTCTCGTAGTCAACAAGCTTCGCGGAACCTTCCAGGTCTGCGCAGTTAAGGCTCCTGGGTTTGGTGATCGCCGCAAAGCAATCCTTGAGGATATTGCAATTCTCACTGGCGGTAACCTTATTACCGAGGATATCGGCGTTAAGCTTGAGAACGTCACGCTTGAGATGCTCGGCCGCGCCAAGAAGGTTGTTGTCGACAAGGACAATACGACGATTGTCGAGGGTCTCGGCAAGAAGGGCGATATTGAGGCTCGTGTTGCGCTCATCAAGAAGCAGATTGAAGAGACAAGCTCCGATTACGATCGCGAAAAGCTTCAGGAGCGCTTGGCTAAGCTCTCTGGTGGTGTTGCCCTTATTAAGGTCGGCGCTGCCACTGAGGCGGCTATGAAGGAGAAGAAAGATCGCGTCGACGATGCTTTGCACGCAACGCGTGCAGCCGTTGAAGAGGGCATCGTTCCTGGCGGCGGCGTAGCTTACTTGCGTGCTCAGAAGGCTGTTGAGGCTCTTGATCTTGAGGGTGATGAGAAGGTTGGTGCGATGATTATTGCTCGTGCCATCGAGGCTCCTCTTCGCAAGCTCGTCAACAATGCTGGTCAGGAAGCCGCTCTTGTTATCGCTAATGTCAAGAAGGCAACAGGCAATAACGGCTACAATGTCCGCACTGGCGAATATTGCGACCTTCTCAAGGCTGGCGTTGTCGATCCTGCCAAGGTAACGCGCTCTGCTTTGCAGAATGCGGCTTCTATCGCAGGTCTTCTTTTGACGACCGACTGCATGATTACTGACCTTCCTGAAAAGAAGGAAGGCTGTGGATGTGGCGGACATGGCGGTGCGCCCGATATGGGCGGTATGATGTAATTAATCGTCATCGTAGAAAAAGCCCCGTGGTTGCACGGGGCTTTTTTGTAACCGGGTGGCTCAATTTGCCAACCGGTATTTTTTGATCGCCCCAGACGTATAAGCTTGACTTGTTTTAACTGATAATAGTATGATATAATATCAAAGAATTTACGAAAGGTATTAAAAAGAAATGGAATTCGTTAAAGTTCTCTTATACATCATTGAAGTCGTCGTATGTGTACTTCTTGGCTTAGTGGTTATGATTCAAAAGCCTAAAGAGGGTGGCCTTGGAGGTTCGTTCGGAGGCGGAGCGCTTGAGGCGTCGCTTGGTGCTGATGCAGGAAACGTCCTTATCAGGGCGACTGTTATCCTTGGGACGATATTCCTCCTTAATACGCTTGTCCTTGCGCGTATTACATCAACTCCGTCGTCCGTGATTTCTGCTGAGTCCGAGCCTGCTCCGCAGGCGGCGGCTCCCGTTGCTGGCGAGGTGCCTGTCGTACCATCGAAGTAGTCTAACAATCCCTTGAGCTTAGGGGGAACGAAAATGAAAGTTCTTGTTACCGGAGGCTCGGGTTTTCTAGGCATAAATCTCATCCGCTTCCTGAGAAGTCAGGGCGTGGATGAGATTCGTGTTTTAGATATAGCCGATTTTGAATATCCCGAGATTGATGAGCCTTGGCTTAAATTTACAAAGGGTGATGTGCGTGATATCGCCGCGGTTGAGAAGATTACGCAAGGGTGTGATATCGTGGTTCATTGTGCTGCGGCATTGCCATTGTATTCAGAGGAGGATATCTTTACGACAGAAGTTGACGGCTGTCGTAATGTTTTGAATGCGGCAAGAAAGTTTAAGCTTGATCGTATGATTCAAATATCGTCAACGGCCGTATATGGTGTGCCTAAAAAGCATCCGATATACGAGACGGATCCGTTGGTCGGTGTAGGTCCGTATGGTCAAGCCAAGATCGATGCAGAAAATATTTGCCGTCAGGCCATCAAAGAGGGCTATCCCGTTTCAATTATAAGACCAAAGAGCTTTGTGGGGCCTGAACGCCTTGGGGTGTTTGCGCTTTTTTATGATTGGGCATATACGGGGCATGGTTTTCCAATGATTGGTTCTGGTGAAAATCGTTATCAATTGATGGATGTTGATGACCTTGATAAGGCAATTTGGAATGCGATGACATATCCCAAAGATGTCGTTTCGACGGAGTTTAATATCGGCGCAAAAGAATTTACAACCATGCGTGAAGATTATCAGGCGGTGCTTGACAGGGCGGGTCATGGTAAAAAAATAAGACCTATGCCGGTTAAGCCGCTTGTCTTTATATTAAGAGTTCTTGAGAAGCTTCACCTTTCGCCGTTGTATCCCTGGGTTTATGAGACGGCTATGACCGATTCGTTTGTTTCAATTGAAAAGGCCGAGAAACTCTTAAACTATAGTCCAGTATATTCCAACAAGCAGGCGCTTATACGGAATTACGATTGGTATGTTGAGCACCTCGACGAGTTTAAAGGCAAAAGCGGAGTTTCCCACAGAGTTCCGTGGAAACAGGGCTTGTTAGCTTGTGCAAAGTGGTTCTTCTGATAAAATGCTACACTTAAGGAGAGTTTTATGTCAGCAGAAATTTGTTTAAAGCTTGTTGAATCGCTTAAAAAACGCGGGTATGAAGCCCAGTATGCCTCAACAGCAAAAGAAGCTGCAGATATCGTTATGAGTGAAGCTTCCTCTGCTGCGAGTGTTGGCTGGGGCGGCAGTGAATCCTTAAAGGATATAGGGGTTCGCGATATGCTCGTCAATAGCGGCAAGGAAATACGCGACCATCAACTCGAGATGGATTTGTTTCTACTAAGTGCTAATGCGGTTACCCTTGATGGAAGAATTGTAAATATTGATGGGCGTGGTAATCGTGTGGCTGCATCAATAGCAGGCCCAAAACGTGTAATTTATGTTATTGGTCGCAACAAGATTGTAGATGGCGGTATTGATGCGGCAATTGAGCGCATTAAGCGGTATGCTTGTGCACCCAATTGCAGGCGACTCGGCAAGCAGACCCCCTGTGCAGCAACAGGGGTGTGCGGCGATTGTGATTCTCCAGATCGCATATGCAAGGTAACTGCGATATTTGACCGCAAGCCTACGGGTATTTCAGCCAAAGTTATTGTGGTTGATGCCGATCTCGGTTATTAATTGCCAAGACTCTTTTTTGCAGTTGTTTTATGTTATGTGGGCTCTTCCTTGAGGGGCGTGTCCCCACAGGATTTTAAAATTTGTTATAATATTTTCTTATGGAAACGAATGAATATCGCGAGCAGCGTCTCGCCAGTATGAAAGCTCTTGGTGAGCTTGGTTTTGAGCCTTATGGACGCAAATACGACCATGATGATATAGTCAAGGTGCGTGACGAATTTGAGGAGGGTAAGACTACCCGAGTAGCAGGTCGCTTGATGATGATCCGCCGCATGGGTAAGATGAACTTCTGCACCATGAATGATGGCACTGGTCGTTTTCAGTTGATTTTTAAGCGCGATGAATTGTCGGAAACAATGTTTACCGCGTTTAAGCTTCTCAATCTCGGTGATATTATCGGAGCTGAAGGCACTCTCTTTACAACACAAAAAGGAGAGAAGTCGCTTATCGTCAAAGAATGGACGATGTTGTCAAAAGCCCTTGAGCAGCCGCCAGAGAAGTTTCATGGTCTTGCCGATCAGGAAGAATGCTATCGTCGTCGTTATGTAGATTTGATGACTAATGACGAGTCGCGTAACCGCTTTTTTGCTCGTTCGCGCATTTTGATGGAAACGCGCAAATATCTTTGGTCTAAAGGGTTTAATGAAGTCGAAACACCTATCCTTCAGTCTCAGGCTGGCGGAGCAGCCGCAAAGCCTTTTCATACCCATTTCAACGCCCTTGATCAAGATATGGTCCTGCGAATTGCTCCAGAGTTGTATCTCAAGAGGCTTCTCGTTGGCGGGATGAATAAGGTATTTGAGCTTGGTAAGGATTTCCGTAACGAGGGTATTGACCGTAGTCATAATCCAGAGTTTACGGTGCTTGAGGTGTATGAGGCATATGGCGATCGCACTTCGATGGAGGCTATTATTGAAGGTCTTATTCCTCATTTGTGCGATACTGTTATCGGCTCTCGCGAGATTGAGTATGGTGAGGCCAAGGAGATTATTAATTTCAATCCTCCGTACCGCCGGGTCGCCTACGCCGATTTGGTGAAAGAACTAATGGGAGATGATTGGTACTCGCTTCCGTTTGAAACGCAGCTTGAGAAAGCCAAGGCTATGGGAGCTGCGAAGGAGACTAACCTTGAGTTGGATGGCATAACCACTTCGCTTATGCTTACTCATGAGATTTACGATAAACTCATTGAGAAGAATCTTCGCCAGCCTACATTTGTTACGCGTTTGCCGCGTGAATTTGTGCCGCTCGCAAAGACTTGTAAGGACGATCCAAGTCTTGTTGATGTGTTTGAGTTCGTTGTGGGCGGGCGCGAACTTTGCCCTGGTTATACGGAGCAAAACGATCCTATCAATCAGCGCAAGGCTTTTGAGATACAAGCTGGCGAAGACACCGAGAAAATTGATGAAGATTTCATTAGTGCTCTTGAGTGTGGTATGCCGCCTGCAGGCGGGCTTGGCATCGGCATCGACCGCCTTGTTATGCTTTTGACGGGTGTTGATGGCATAAGAGATGTGGTCTTATTCCCACAGATGAAAAAAGCATGATAAGGTTGGAGCCTTACAGTATCGGAGCAAAGTAATGAGTAGCGAAAAGTTTGATTTTGGCGCGATGGTTGATAATCAGCTTAAAGGCATAAGCCGAACATACAAGTTTGGCAAGGCCTTTAACGACGACAAGTTGATTGTTCGCCCTAAAAAGCAGGTTGTCGAAGTGATGAGCGATGACAATGCGACCATTAAGGCCGCATGGGAGGCAGGGGAAGCCATCTTTGGTATTGTTGAGAAAGAAATCAAAGGCGGTTATGAGATAACAATTGCTGGCGAGCGTGCGTTCTGTCCGTTTAGTCAGATTGATCGTACAACGCGTGACCCGTCCGAGTATATTGGAAGGAAATTTGAATTTCTTGTTTCCGATTATACAAAAGACGAGCGTGGCCTTAATGTGGTAGTTTCGCGCAGAGCGCTTTTAGATGTTCAGGCTGAAGCTCTTAAGGAGGCTATGTTAGATAGTCTAATAGAGGGTGAAACTCTTAATGGAACAGTTACGCGCGTACTTAATTTCGGTGCCTTTGTTGATTTAGGCGGGCTTGAGGGGTTGATTCCTGTGCGAGAGATGTCGTGGGAGCGTGTTGAAGATCCGACAAAGGTGTTAAAGCCCGGCGAAGGTGTTACTGTTAAGGTTATGCGTATCGACCGTGACAATGGCAAGGTATCGCTTTCACGTAGGGAGTGTATCGCTCGCGTATTTAAGAAAACGGCAGAAGAGATTGCTGCTGAAGAATCTGCCGCCGAAGTTTCAGAATGGATTAAGCAAGCTGAGAAAAGAAATGCGAATGTAGGCTCGATAGCTGGCGCATTTGACAAACTTGGGCTTTGATGACAGCCTTGCTGGCGAGGTAGCATAAGATGGCAAAGGACAAGAAGAATATTGAGCCGCCGAGTCTTTTTGATAATTTGGAAATGTTTGAAACGGGAGCGGTGGTAAAATCGGCTCCCCCCGAAAGCACAGAGGACCAGTCTCAACCACCTGAAAATAATTCGAATACTTCTCTCACGGGTACAGGCCCTATGAGGGATCTTTTTGATTTTAATTTTCGGCAGTACTCTGCGTATGTAATTTGTTCGCGTGCGATTCCAGCGGTTGAAGACGGGCTTAAGCCTGTGCAGCGCCGCATTATGCATACGTTGTGGGAGAAGGATGACGGACGCTATACGAAAGTTGCTAATATTGTCGGCCATGCAATGCAGTACCATCCACATGGCGAGGCGTCTATTGAAGAAGCGCTTTGTGCGTTAGTCAATAAACTTTGGGGTGAAGAGAAGGGGTATTTGATTGAGGGGCAGGGTAATTACGGCTCGCTTTTGACGGGGATGCCCCATGCTGCCACGCGCTACATTGAGTGTCGTCTTACGGAGTTGGCCCGCAAGGAGATTTTCAACAAGAAGACTACCTCATACGTCAAGAATTACGACGGTCGAAAAGAAGAGCCGGTTTATTTGCCTTCTAAGCTTCCATTATTGCTGATGCTTGGTGCCGATGGAATTGCAGTTGGACTTTCAACTGCAATTTTGCCACACAATTTCATAGAACTTCTCGAGGCTGAAATAGCCTGTATTCAAAAGAAGCCGTTCTGCCTTTATCCTGATTTTCAACTCGGTGGTATTATTGACGTCTCTGAGTATCAAGACGGTCTAGGCAAAATTAAGGTTCGTGCTAAAATTGAGAAAGAAGATAAAAACAAGCTTTTAATTACTGAACTTCCTTGGGGTGTGACTACTGACTCTCTAGCCGAGTCTATTGAAGAGGCCATCAAGAAGAAAAAAGTTCCTGTCAGGAAGTTGCATGATTTAACTAGTGATTCTGTCAGGATTGAGCTTGAACTTCAGGCAGGCGAAAATCAGGACAAGGCTATTGTTGCGCTTTATGCGTTTACGAACTGCGAGAAATCAATATCCTCCCGTCCAATCGTACTTGATGGTGGAAGACCTCGCTTGATGACTGTGAGCGATATCGTTCGCAAAAATGTAGATCGCCTAATGGAATTGGTTAGGCGTGAGCTCGAAATTCGCCTTGAAGAACTTGACGATCTTTTTCATGCCAGAACTCTCGACAGAATTTTTGTTGAAGAACGCATTTATAAGCGCATTGAGAACGAGAAGACGATAGAAGGCGTTAAGAATGCTATTGTAACGGGGTTTGAGCCGTTTAAGCGCGAACTTCGCAGACCTATTGTTGATGATGATATTGAGCGCCTGCTCAAAATTCCAATTCGCCGCATTTCGCAGTTTGATATAGACAAGAACCGCGAAGAGATAGAGGGCGTAGAGAAAGAGGAGGCATCGGTGCGCAATGATTTAGAACATTTGCGCGCATACGTTATAAAATATCTCAAGGGCCTAATAAAAGAATACGGCAAGAAGTATCCGCGTTGTTCCGTCATTGAAGACGGTGCATTTAAAGAGGTTGATGTAAGAGCAATAACAGCAAGCGAACTGACTATTAAATGGGATAAAGAGAATAATTTTGTTGGTTCTGGTTTGAGAGGCGGAGATGAACTCTTTAAATGTTCTTCTCTTGATGAATTAATCTTTGTCTGGAAGGATGGTCGCTATAAAAAGACGCAGCCGGAAGAAAAGATTTTTGTCGACAAAAACCTTTTAGCTGTGATTCGTTACAATCAAGAGAAGGATCGTCAAAGCCGCGAATTCACTTGCGTGTACGAAGAGGGCGGTTATGGCTTTAGTTATATTAAACGTTTTTGTTTCGGTGGTCTTATTCGAAATAAGGACTATAGGCTTGCGCCAGAAAAACCAAAGTCAAAAATTTTGTATTTTCATGAAGGGTGCCCGGAGGCGCTTTATGTAAAGTATAAGCCAGCTAAGAATCAAAAAATTCATCAGCAATATTTTCTTCCTAAGGAGCAGGTCAAGCGCGTTAATTCTGAGACGAAACAGCTTGAAGATCAAGATGTTGTTGCCGTGCGTGCGGCCAGTACCAAGGGTAAACAACTTACTACAAAGCCTATTGCGCGAATCTCGGCATCAAAGGGGTCGTGGTGGGATGAATCAGAGCCATTATCAAAAGGTGTGCTTGATTGATAAAAAGTGAAGATATTTTGTCGGATTTGTGATATATTACTTTTTAGATTGTAGTAACCGCAGTGAGCGGAGAAGGGAATGAATAAAATGAATGCGAAAATTAAGATTGTTGCCGTAATGATAGCGGCTGTTGCTTGTGTAGGTACAAGCTTTGCAAGGGGGCCTGCTCCGCATAGAGGACATCGTCCAGGCCCAAAGCCTGTAATGCATCCTCCTAAGCCACCGCCGCCGCCACATCATCACAAAAAAAGCGGATGGGGCAAGGGTGGAAGAAATGTTCTGCCTGGTTTTGTTGGAGGAGTCGTCGGCGGGCTTGTAGCTGATGCAGTTGTAAAGCCTCGCGAAAAAGTTGTAGTTGTTACGCCTCCGCCAGTGGTAGCCCCGCCGCCGGTAGTTGTTGCGCCTCCGCCACCGGTGGTTGTCGCACCTCCGCCTCCTGTTCATACTACGCAGAGGGTTTGGGTTGAGGGGTGTTATATTAATCAAGTGCAGCCTAACGGCACTGTAGTGCGTGTATGGCAGCCCGGTCATTATGAGATGCGTCAAGTCATAGTTCAGTGATAATTGAGGCGTTAATTTATTCACTAATGAAGGTCGGCGATTTACGTCGACCTTCATTATTTCGTTGATATAGGTTATAGGTTTTGGTAATCTCTTACAAAAGTTGTTACCTTGAAAGTTAAATCAATATATGGACGGAGCCATAGCAATAGTAGGAATGAGTTGTAGGTTTGCCAGGTGTGCTGGCCTACAAGCGTATTGGGATGCAATAATGTCAAGGCGCAACTTGTTGTCTGTCCCGAGTGCAGATGCAGAGCTTCCAATTGGGCAGAAAAATATTTTCGGTCGTCCATATCCAACGCGCCTCGGTCAACTTGGGAATCTTTATTCGTGCGTTCCATCAATGCAGAACTTCCCAAGGCAGGTTAATGCTGGCGAAAATCAAGATTTGTATTTTGCAACACAGTTGGCTTTCGATGCATTAACGGATGCCTCTATAAGGCTTCATTCACGTGAGCCTATTCGAGGCTCGGTTCGCCTTGGGTACGCTCCTCCATTTAATGCGTCAACTATCAATTGGTTGCAACATACATACTTTCTTGATCAGACTATTGAGATTATTCGTCGGTTTATGCCAGGCGCGCCCGAAGAGTCTCTGCAGGCAATGAAGGTTAAACTCAAGGAGTCTCTTCCTGAACCTAACGCATCATCATTTCTTTTAGGTTCGGGCTATCATTTCGTTTCTTGGATTGCGCGTGAATGTTCATTCTCTGGTGCGGCAACAATTCTTGATGCTGGAATGTTAAGCGGAGGGGCGGCTATTATGGAGGCTGTGAATGATTTGCGCCTTGGCCATTCCGATGTAGCGCTTGCCGGAGCTATTACTCCTCCGATAGGACGGGCTTACCTTGAGGGTCTTTCGGGAGAAGTTTCGTTTTCTGTGCGTCCTGAATTGCATCCGTTTGAACATAATCCAGAAGGGACGATTCCAGGTGAGGGTGGAGCTATGTTTGTGCTAAAACGCAGAGAGGATGCTCTCAAGGCTCACAACAGAATTTATGCCCTTATCCGCTCCGTCTCAATTGGACATAATCCAGAGGACGATCCTTCTCTGATTCTCGCCGATGCTATTAAGTCGGCGGGAGTAAGCATTCCGTCCATTGGCTTGATTGAAGCAGATGGCTCCGGCATTAAGGATATGGAAGAGAGGGAAATAGATGCGATACAGCGTTTATGGGGTGAGCATCATCCTGGCGGTCCTCTTGTCGGAGTCGGTTCGGTTAAGGGTAATATAGGCCATACGTTGCGCGCTTCAATGGCGGCATCGCTTGTTAAGACGGCGCTTGCATTGCGTCGTCGCGTATTGCCCCCGCAAGTAGTGCCAGATCATCCTTCCGAATCTATAGCAAATCTTTCTTCAAGCGCATACCTTTTAACTGAACCCCGTCCCTGGATCACAGGAGACAGCTCCAATCCGCGAAGAGCGGCAGTGATGGCTTCAAACTTCACTCCGTGCAATCCTATCGGTGAGGCGAGTCGCGGAGGCAGAAGTGCTGCTATTATTCTTGAAGAGGAGCCGGAGGATAGAATATGATTGCCGAATTTACAAACGGCGGAAGTGAATTGATTATAATTTCCGCACCTGACGATGCGGGGCTCGTTGCTGAAATTTCGCGTCTTATAACATTCATTGATAGGATTCCCGATTGCTCTTTAATTGATATTGCCTACACGTGCAGTTTGACGCATGGGAAAAGCGTATTGTCGATTGTTGCAACTAGTGTGCAAGATTTAAGAGAGAGACTTTCATCAGCAAAGAGCAGGATAGAGTCGCCTACTACTGTTAGGCTTAAGGATAAAAGCGGCACATATTTTTTCCGTGAACATCTTATAGGGGAAGGTCAAGGGAAAATTGCATTTGTTTATCCAGGTGCGATTTCGTTTTATCCAGATATGATGCGCGATTTGACGATTCTTCTTCCCGAATGCAGAGCACCTTTCGACGAGTTAGAAGAAGCTTTAGCAGACAATGCTGATTTTACGCCTTCTAATTTCATATTTCCTCCTGCACCGTACTATAGGCATGATGCCGACATATTCAGTTCGGGGGCATATGCTCAAGCGCTTGTTGCGACATATGCTGGGTGTGCTGCTATGTCGCGCCTTCTGGATTTTATTGGGCTTGTCCCTGATGGGCTTGTCGGATGCGGAGGCGGCGATCTTGCTGCGGTGTTAAAATCCGGTGCAACGGGAGCGGCGGTTTCTCGCACGCAAAGGGTTAGGGCATTAGGAGAAATATATAGGATTGTCAGCAAGGCGGTAAATAATAATGGCCTGCCCAAAATGGCTATGGTCACTATTATGGTGCGCCGCGAGGAGGATTTAAAAGATGTTCTCGCGACATTCCCCAAGGGAGTAGTGTATCTGGTGTCTGACTTTTCGCCCAAAATGAAGACGTTTGCAGTTGATCCGGCGTTTGAAGAAACTGCGATGAAGGCGTTTGCAAATGCGGGCATACGCACATTGAAACTCGATCTTGACAGACCGTTTAATACTCCTCACTGTGCGCCTATTGTTCCTGCAATCAAGAAGTTCGCAACAAATTGGATGAAGTCTAAGCCAATATACGATGTATATTCGTGCGCTATAGCCGATAAACTTCCTCCATCACCGCGGATTGCAAGAAAAGATACTGCTGAACGCTGGGCTAAGCCTGTATTGTTTGCTCACACTGTCAGGAAAATGTATGAGGATGGGTATAGGGTTTTTGTTGAGGTTGGTCCACGTGGTATTATGACCGGAGCCGTTGAGGAGACTCTTTCAGGAAGCAAATTTGCGGCGGTGGCGTTAAATTCTATTCATCGACGCGGTATATTACAGGCCCAGCATGCCGTGGCGCAACTTGCCGCGTTGGGTGCGGAGATTGATATCTCAAAACTTCTTTTGCGCAGACGAGCGAGAAAACTTGATTTTAGCGCTACATTATCAATGGAGTTCAGGACCGTCATAGAGCGGCGGCTTTCTCGCGCATTCCCCAAGATGACTTTACTTGGCGAAATGGAGAGCGGCACTGCTCTTTATGCGCAAGGTACAAAGGTCCTTGGTGTTCGTGCCAATGAACGCGCCGCTGCAAAGGCAGAGCGCGAGCGCTTGCGGTTGCAGTTTGAATCGGGTACGAGCGAGCCGCTAATATCAGATGTGCCGCCGACGCAGTCTATTCCGGGCGTATCATACGAGTTTACCAAGACATTCAGAATTGCCGATGTGCCGCTGATTGGCGATTTTGCATATGGAGTCAGCCAGCTCTCGTATTCTGATCCTAATCTGCGAGGACTTGTTCTTCTCCCGATTCCAATTGCTGTTGAAATTATGGCGCAGACGGCATGCAGAGTTGTGCCAAACAGAAGCCTAATCAGAATAGAGGATTTTGTTTGCCGTAGGCGCGTAGCATTTTCCAAGGGGTCTCTTAAACTTACTGTTAATGCCGAGAGAGTTTCGCCGTCAGATCCTTCAACTGCAGCAGTAAAAGTGCAGATTCGCTCCGATTCGCCAGATGCGCAGTTTACTTGGCCTGTGATGGAGGCTAATTTTATTATGGCCGCGGAGTCCCTCCCTCCCTTACATTCGTCGGTAGAGCCATTAGCCCACCCGCGTTCGGTGCATTGGTCGGGGCGCGATATTTATCCTTCCAAACTCGGATATGGAAAACGGCTAAGGGGCATTGTGTTTGCAGAGAGTTGGTCGGAAAGCGGAATGAACTACGAAGTTGAGGTTCCTCCAAATGCTGGCAATGTGACTTTTACTAGAATGCCGGTGTGGACGGTCAACCCGTCGCTATTGCAAATAGTAACAAGCGGCTTCATGTTATGGCGTTGCCATGAGAAGTTCACTGGTGCGTTTTCATTTCCGTTTAGATTTCGTAAACTTGAATTGCGAGGGGCATCTCCCAAGGAGGGGGCGCGACTTAATTGTTATTTACGCCTAACTGGAGTAACGCCGCGTTCGCATCTTTGCGATATTACAGTGACGTCTGGCAACGGCAATGTGGTTATGGAAATTGATGGCTGGGAGGAAATCACAGAGCGCGTTCCCAAAAATTTCTGTGATATGGTGTTGCAGCCTGCAATCAGCTTTATTTCTGATTGTGTACCTCCTGAAGTTTTCGGAAATCCAGGGACAGACGTCGCTTCGGCCGTAATAACTGATGTGCCGTATCATATGTTTGAACGTAATGAAGAGCTTTGGCTGAAGATACTTAGCAATGTGGTGTTAAATGCTCCTGAGCGCCGCGAATTTGCGGAGATGAAAGGCTCCGCTGCCAGAAGAACGGAATGGCTTTTCGGTCGTATAGCTGTAAAAGAGTCCGTGAGAAGGTATCTTAAGAATTTTCATCAAGCGAGGTGGAGTTACGCAGATGTACAAATATGGCCTAACGAAAATGGAAAGCCGCAGGCCATAGGAGCGTGGGGTGATAATTTAACTTCCCGCCTTGATGTTGCTATTGCTCATACATCACAATTTGTGATTGCCCTGACCGCGTCAAACGCGAGAGTCGGAGTCGAGGTTGAATCGGTTTCGCGAAATCTTTCAGAGGAGTTTACGTTTGGTGTATTTTCACACGATGAGCTTGAACTTGCTGCTGCAGCACCAAATTCATCGCAGGCTATAATTCGGTTTTGGTGTGCAAAGGAGGCCGTGTCAAAGGCTCTCGGGACGGGTATACGGTATTCTCCCAAGGAGATGGTTGTCACCAGCTATTTGCCAGATTCAGGAAATATTACAATGAGGTTAACCGGTGCTTGGCTTGAGGTGTTTAAGAATTTTACGGGGCGTGACATACCTGTCTCTACACGTGTAGTGCGCGACCACGCGTTGGCCTTTTCATTTATTCCCGCGTCTTTATTCAATGAAAACTGAGTTTCCCGAGTATGCCTGTGAATATTCAAAGCGTCTTGCGCAGGCTTCAAAGCGTTTTGCTAAACAAGTTTACGATCCGCCGCGAAAGAAGTTGCTTTCATGTGGAGATGAACAGTATGGCCCGGATCCATTTGGCGAGCTTTCATGTGCGTCAAAATGCTTTGGGCTTAAGCAGCGATTTCCTGATCGCGTCCTTATTATGACATCAGAGCGATGTTTTATGAACTGTCGCCATTGTACGAGAAGAGGTTTGCTTGGCAAGGCTCAAGTGGTAAAAACGGACAAACAGCTTTCTGATTGCATTTCGTACGTGAAATCGCATCCGTCTGTGCGCGATGTGCTTCTTTCTGGAGGTGATATCCTCACTTTATCGGACGAAGAGGTAATGCGCTTTGTAGATGCGTTTTCCTCTCTTGATCAGATTGATGTTGTAAGAGTATGTACTCGGGCTATATGTACAAATCCCAAGCGCATTACCGGGAAACTTGCAAAGGCGCTGTCGCGCTCAAAAAAGGTTTGGGTTAACACGCAGTTCAATTGCGCAGATGAATTGACGCATGAGGCTCAGCAGGCTGCCGCTATGTTGATTGACAGAGGAATCCCCGTTTCATGTCAGAGCGTACTGCTTAAAGGGGTAAATGATTCGCGCCGAGAGATGAAGCGCTTGCTTGTTGCTCTTACCGCGGCAAGAATTAGGCCGTATTATGTTTTTATGTGCGATCCGATTGCCGGGATAGAGCATTGGCGTGTTTCAATTGAAAAAGCCCGCGACATCGAGCGCTATTGTGCCGAGTCATTAGGGGGACTAAGCTTACCTCGTTTTGTTTGTGATGTTCCCGGCGCTAAACGGAAAATTCCGATATCACAAATTAAATGATGCGCTTAGCGCTCGTCTGTTCGTTTGTAGCGGACTTTATCAGGGGCTGGCGTTTGTTTTTTAGCGACAGAACTCTCCGCTTTTGTCGCATGGACTAAAATTGATTTCGTGTAGCCTGCGCGCGCAAGATAGTTGCGTTGAAAAACCCAGGTCGCTCGCTTGTTGGTGTAGTCGGCCTCAACAAGAAGGTGTAAGGTCGCGTTTTTTGGAATTTGATGCTTCTGAAGTTTTTCAATAGCCTGCTGCGGCGTAACGAATTCGTCTTGAAATTTCAGGCCATTGTTCGTAAAGGTAATCAGTGGTTTTTTAGCATTGTATGAAAGTGAAGATTCATTTGTCATACAGCCAGTAAAAAACAGAAGCGAACTGTAAAATATTGTTCCGGTTAATATGCTCAGCAGTGCGTTTTTCTTCCGAAGGTGGACAAGCACTGTTATAGCTCCGGCTATATATGGCCACGGTGTACGCCATTGAAGCGCACTGTAAGAGTATAAAATAAGCGCAGCAATAATAATTGGCGAAATTATTTTCCCGAGGTGTTCCGCCCATGCCGGGGCGCCGCTTTTGCCGCCGGAAAAAAGAAGGAAGGGCAAAAGCCGCATTAAAAATGTTATTCCAATTCCAATGCCTACGACACAAAGCATATAAAGAATGTCATTTTTCATTTTTGAAAAATCCTTTCATTTGGTCGGTGAATATTACAAGGAAGAGGGCCACCATTGCAAATTCCATTCCGTTGGTATACTTTCGAATAGCCTCAGGATCGATTGCAGCCTGGAGTAGTGCGACACAAAGGGCACCACATGTCGTGCCTGCAATCCAATAGGAAATATTCATCGCCGAAAGCGATGTGCAGTAGAGTATGTATGATGGGCGATCTTTGTATTTGCACGCAACTTCAAGTGCATAATTTTCATCCGTCAGCATATGGATGAGAAATATTTTTCTTAAAAAAGGTATTCCTTTCCATTTGCCAAGCATTGAGAAGCCGTAAAAAACATATCTGAAGTTGATGCCAAGCACAAGAAGAGCCACAGACCAGAGCGCTATGCGTTCGGAGATCGGTTGAACTATTGCAAAGTTGAATGTTCCCGAAACGCAAAAACTTGTCATTAGTGCCCAAAATGGCGCAGCGGTAATTCCGGCTTTTGCGGCAAGCAGTACTCCTGCCACAAAACCCATTGTGGTGTATCCCATTAAAACGGGAAGCGAATCAATGAACGCCCGCTTGATTATCGCATTGCGCTTACGCGCCGCGGGAGGCAAGGATTTTTTCAACACGCTTTGCATCTTCAACGGTGTCTACGCCAACACCTTCATCATTAGTTCTCACCACAGCGATTTTCGCTCCCATCCACAGCGCTCTTAACTGCTCAAGTTTTTCGGTCTGTTCGAGAGAGCATGGCTTTTCAGAGACAAATCGGCGAAGAAATTCACCGCGGTATGCATAAATACCAAGGTGACGAACGTAAAGAGAACTGTCGATGTCGGGCTCGTTATCGCGGTCGCAAGGAATCGGTGCACGCGAGAAATATAGCGCACCGTCGTCACGATCCAATACGACTTTTACGATGGTTTTTGCATTAAGATCGTCTTTGGATTTGATTGGAGTGACTGCTGTCGCCATCGACCAGCGGTTGTCGGTTTTAAGTTTTGAGACAAGCCGGTTTATAAGTTCGGGGTCTATAAGCGGTTCGTCGCCTTGAATGTTTACAAGTATATCATCGTCGGCAAAGTCGCCTGCTGCGCAAGCTATGCGGTCAGTGCCACTGGGCAATTCACTCGGGGTCATTACGGCCTTGCCTCCGAATTCAGCTACCGCTTGAGAAATTCTTTCGTCATCTGTTGCAACAAGAACATCGTCAAGTGATGACGCTTTCTTAGCGGCTTCAACAACCCATGCAACAAGCGGCTTGCCTGCTAATATTGCAAGCGGCTTTCCGGGGAATCTGCTTGAGCCGAATCTACTGGGGATTATTCCTAATACCTTCATTTTCACATGCCTCCAGTTTGGTAAAAAATAGTTTTCGTAAAATATTTAGTCGTTTTTCCTGCCGTTCAAGCGCCCACATGGCAAAGCGCCATTTTTTATCAAAGCCGTACGACGAGGGAAGTTGCGGAGAAAAAGCTTCGAATCGGTCACGCAGGACAGAGAGCTGCCAACACATCGCGTGGGTTTTGTATTCAAAGCCATCCATGAAACGTTCTGCCAATTCTTTTATTGAAACTGTGTGCTTGCGATGATAATTGATAAGCGCATTGGCGAAATGGGAAAGGTAAAAATCAAAGAGGCTTGCTAAGTTGTCTTCAGTGTAGTCAAGGTTTGGCCAGCCAAGGCTGCCTCTGATAGAGCAAGTCGCTACTTTTTTTGGGATGATACGCGCCGACATTATGTCGTACTCAAATTCGTAGATTTCTTTGCCTACTCCGTAAAGAGGCGAGGAATTCTTTGAATCGAATTTTTTCATTGCCATGTTTTGCGCGGCGGCATCGCCCATTAATGAGGCCAACGCCAGTACAACCTCGGTCTCTTCGATTGATGAGTCATCGGAGTTGTAGAAATAATTTTCGGGAATGGATTCAAGCGGCTCTCCCTCGCAGCGGCGACGCACATAAATATCGACGAGCCTCTTTTTAATTTGGCCGCGGCGGTGGAGAATTCTATAGTCGCTGAGCGAAACCCCCAAGGCCTTAAAGGCATGGATACGCGCGAGCATATAACTTGAATAGCCTTTTGCGGCGCGAGAGAGGAGTTTTTCAATCATGCTCTGCTCTATAGGCGAGCGGTTGGTTTTATAAACAATTTCGCGCGTTCGCCCTTTGCCTATTTCGGCAACATCATCATCGGTGCGAAGTTCATAAACGTTTGCATATTCGATAATCTCGTCTTTCGACATCATTCTGCGCATGTTTGAAAGAAGCACCTTGCTTCTTTCGTCGGCGCCTTCGTGAAAGGCCGGGCGGCCGTCGAAAAATGTTGCGCCAGGCAATGCCGTGCGTCTGTCATCAAACGCAGGCGCGGAGCCTTCTCCTATTACTGAGTATATCTCGCCAGTGATGCACATATAGAGCGCTTCCATAAAGAGCTTGCTCTTTTCGTCTGCGTATTCTGGATATCTGAGAAGAGAAGCAAAAACGCCTACAAGTTCATCCGCCTTTTGGATTACGCCGAGTTGGCCTAATTTGCCGCTTATTACAGCCTCATAAAGTTTTTCAATTTCGGGAACAAGTTTTTCAATGGCAATACCGCGTTTGATGCCGAAGAATTCAACCTCATGATGCCCGCGATGTTTACTCATCCGAGCAAAGGATGTTTTGTTGCCCTCGAAAACGCCGACTAATTCTTTGAGACCTTTCATATAGTTCTCAAAGTCGGTTTGCGCCAGTTTTGAAAAGCGCTTGAATTCCGTGAAGGAAAGAAAGTGTACGCCCTTAGTGGAATGGTAATAATTGAGCGAAGTGGAAATATGTTTTCTTGAAGCGGCAAGCGCCACATTGATTTCGTTGAGCGTCCACGCAAGCGGCTTTACTCTCCATTCCTGTCCGTGTTGATGATAGTGCTCGATCGTGCCGATATTTCGCTCGCCCATCACAATGTCGGACATTGCAAAGCCAGCGCTTGAAAGCAGCCATTCGTCGGCGGCAAAGAGAAGCTTGCCGGAAATTTCGCGCTGTGATATTTCAATCTTATCATTGACTACATTAGCGCAAAGTATTCCATGCATCAGCGCTTCGCTTCGGTCGCAAGAAGGAATGTTTGATATTTTCCAAAAACGACCATCAAGAAGGGGGAATGCTGCAACTGAATGGTTGCCAGTCGTCATTGTGAATACGCGCCCCTTTGATTTAGCCCCCAGGGTTTTTTTATCGGCTATTAAAATACTTGGATGGTCGCCAAGCCGAGAGCATACTGATTTTTCAAAAATGTATGTGTCGCTGTCGATATCCCACGCTTCAAATGTGCGTTCACGCCCCATGGCAACTGTCTTGACCGTGGTTTTGCGCTTTTCGCCGACAGACTTAACGCGGCGCATAAAATCTCTAATTGCGCTCATGATTGCCTCCGCAAGAGCAATGCGGTCCATGATCGCAATGGGTTGAGTGTCGCTTTGCTTCAATAGCAATTAAATCCTCGGCAAGCGCGCCGACGGCATCGAGGCCAGCTTCGTCAGCAACTGTCAGCAAGTTCTCAAGAGCCGGCATTATGAACTTTTCAAAATCTGTTTTCCCCGCCTGCGTAAGACGGCAGAAGGCGCCCAATGCCTGTACGAGGCGTTGAACTGCTGCGTACGGAAGAATCTCGCAGATAGACGCCATATTTCTAATTTTGCCGTAGTACTGGGCAAGGAGCGTGCGCTCCCGTGCGCTGAGTTTGGCATATGGGTCGTAAAGAAGTGAAGCGAGATCGTATACCGCTGGGCCAAATCGCATGCCTTGAAAATCGATGAAAGATATTTTACCCATCTTCCAAAGTATGTTAGTTGATTGGAAGTCACGGTGTACGAGTTCCAAAGGCTCTGCGGAAAGTTTTGCAGAGACATTCTTTAATTCAGCGAGAACGTCGCCGCTTAATTCCATGTTAAAGCGGTGTGAGAGGCAGTGCTTTGCAAACAAATCTCGTTCCCACTGCCAAAGCTCGTCATTAAAAGGCATTTCGAGATCGACGCCTTTTGCATTTACTGAATTGAATGCGGCAAGGCACTCGATGACTTTGGCGTATTCCTCCAAAGTCATTTTTCGCTCGCTGCCAGCATTCTCAAGGACGAGAGTTTTTCGCTGAGGAATATCGGCAAGGACGGCCGGTACATTTATCCCATGCCGCGAAAGAAACGCCGCGTGCGAAGCGTAGCGGGAGTTTTCTCGCCTGCTGGCATCGTCATATATAATTGCAATCGCGTCTAATCCTACCGAGAAGAAGCACCGGTCGCTGCCCCTCGAGGAAAGAAATGAGATTTTTTCATTCTCGCGGCCACAGGCCTTGGCGGCCTCGGCAAGCTGTGGCAAATATTCAAAGGCGCTATCTTCTCCGGAAGTGTTGAGATTGATATAAGAGTCTATAGTGCCGGCGTCAGTCCATAGAAGAGATTCGTTTTTCGCAGCTCTAATAAAACAGCCATCCATCATTGCCTTTTCGTAGGCTTGGACAATGGATGAAAAGCCGGATGTCTCAATGTATTGAAGAATTTTGGGGCGCAAAAGGGCTATGCCGCAATAAGTATAAGTTCCGTGTTGCCCGCTATCGGGGCTTTGCCAGCACGTGACATATCTGCTTTCGCATTCGACTTCAATTGTCCTTGGGCCTTCTTCCGTTACGAGACATTGTCCTATGGTGTCCTTGCTCCATAACGAGGAGTTAAACGGACATTGATCAATGCCTTCAACTACAATATCACCGTTGACGAGGAAAAAGTCGTCATTAGCGATCCAGTCGCGCAGCGGGTTTAGCACTCCGCCTGTGCCGAGTATTTGAGGCTCGTATATTGCGCGGCATCCGTTTTGGCTGCACCATTGTTCTATCTGTTCGTGAAGATAGTGGCAATTTACAGCAATATCCGTGACGCCCCACGAACGAAGCAGGTTGACAACGCGCCCAAGCATTGTCTCGCCCCATACGGGCATAAGAGGTTTGGGGCAAGTTGCCGTAAGAGGACGCAGGCGCGTTCCCAATCCCGCAGCAAGCACTATGGCCTTTTTTGCGTTCATAACCGCGCCTTTCGCGATATTACCTGTACACGGGCCTTTGACGTTGTGCTTTCACCTTGGGCTCTTCAAGGTGGAGCTGATACCACGCATCGCCTATACCCGAATTGGAGAAGTGCGAAGGACGGTTGTTCATAAGGTGTTCGTGGTTGCGTTTGAGCGTGGCATCATCGCTCGACTTGAGTGCATCGGTGAGAACTTTAAATGCCTCGTCAATTTTTTCATGCTTGATTAGAATCCACGAATAGGTAGCTGCGAGCAATACATTTTGGTTGTAACGGACGCGGCGAACGGCCCTGTCGTAAACTTTGCCGATTTCGTCAACAGAATTACCAAGCATTTGCATACGCGCCATTTTCATCGCAGCGAGCGTGGGATCGGCCATAATGATCTTTGGCATAAGCGCATCGACTTTTGCGAAATCTTTAATCATCCAATTGAGCTGGAATTGCGCTGTAGCCATTTGCCGATCAATCATTGGGACGAAAAGACGGTATTTGGAAAGGCTTTCTGTTTGGGCGAGAGCTTCTTTTACAAACAGACGCGTGTCATCGGCAAGCTCCTTTTGTGCAGCTTGAATGCTTCCCGGCGGGCGCATTTGCCAACGCTGGATTTTGGCTTGGATTTTTTTCTGCCCTTCGACAAGAATGCTTTGCACGGCCTGCATTTCAAGGGTAATTCTTTTCTTAACGGCAAGCCCGAAGATTATTTGGAAAGCGAAGAACGTGCCGATACCGCAAGCGATGCTCCAACCGGCCGCCCAGTCAGCTGCAAAGTATGCCGCACAGAAAGCTCCGCACGAAATTGATATTGCGATGAATATTGTAATCATAGTATGGAGATTATACCATATTATGCTATAATACGCGCTATGAGAATTTTGACAGGAATCCAGCCCTCTGGCAAGTTGCACTGGGGGAATTATTTTGGCGCAATGAAATCCATGTTCGACCTTCAGGAAAAGGGCGAGAATTTCATGTTTATAGCCAATTATCATGCAATGACGACGGTTCGTAACGGCGCTACGCTTAGAGAGGCTACTCAAGACGTGGCGCTTGACTATCTTGCCTGCGGGCTAGATCCGGCCAAGACCGTCATTTATAGGCAGAGTGACGTCCCAGAAGTGCAAGAGTTGGCGTGGTATCTCTCATGTCTTACACCTATGGGGCTTCTTGAACGCTGTCACAGCTATAAGGATAAAATGGCGCGTGGTTTTGACGCAACCCATGGCCTTTTTGCATACCCTGTTTTGATGGCTGCTGATATCCTTATTATGAATGCCGATATCGTTCCTGTGGGTAAGGACCAAAAGCAGCACCTTGAAGTAACGCGCGATATAGCGCAAAAATTCAATAACGCATACGGTGAGATATTCAAGCTGCCCGATGCGTACATACCAGAAACTGTGGCGACGATTCCTGGTACGGACGGTCAAAAAATGTCCAAGAGCTACAACAACACAATCGGCCTTTTTGAAGATTCTAAGTCTATAAAGAAAAAAGTAATGGCGATTGTTACGGATTCTACGCCTATGGAGGAGCCTAAAGAGCCTGAGGGCAATTCCGTATACGAACTTTATAAACTTTTTGCCACGCCAGATGAGGTCAGTTCAATGGCGGCGTCATTCCGTGCTGGCGGATATGGCTATGGTCATGCTAAAAAGGCGCTTCTTGAGGCTTATCACAGATTGTTTGACCCATATCGCGAACGCCGCGAGCAGCTCGTAAAAGATCCGTCTATGCTTGAGGATATTCTGAGTGACGGCGCAAAAAGAGCACGTGAGGCAGCAGGTCCAGTGATGGATAAAGTTAGGAGTGCGGTAGGTCTGTAATGGCGCAGGATCAGTTGTTCGCCGAAGAATACAAGGTTACCCTTGATGTGTTTGAGGGACCGCTTGATTTGCTTTTGTATTTAATTCGTCGCGAAGAACTTGATATTTACGATATACCTATTGAGCATATCGCCGGTGAATACATGAAGTTTATCGACGAGGCTCGCAATCTCAATCTGGATATTGCTGGCGAGTTTATCGTAATGGCGGCGACATTGATGGTAATCAAGTCGCGTATGCTTTTGCCGGTAGACAGGCGTAATACAAACGAGGACAGTACAGAAGAATGGGTTGATCCTCGGCTTGATTTGGTTCGTCAGCTCGTCGAGTATAAAAAGTTCAAGGATGCTGCGATACGGCTTGAGACGCTTGAAGCCTTGCGTGCTAACAGTTATGGCTATGGTGGGCAGCGTCTTAAATTTGAAAAGACTGCGGCCGATGCCCTCAGTGCGATAGCAAACTTGGACTTGTACGATCTTCTCACAGCCTTTCAAGATGTTCTTGCAAGAGCGAGCGAGATGCCGCACGAGGAGCTCAAGGGTATTCGTTTTTCCGTTCCCGATAAAATGGATTATGTGCTTGAGCGCACTCGTAGCGAGGGGCAGGTCTCCTTTGTTACGCTTTTTTCTCCGACCGCCCCAAAGGGGGAGATTATTGTTACTTTTCTTGCGCTTCTTGAGTTGCTGAGACAACATCGCGTAGTTGTCTATCAAAATGCGGCATTTCATGAGATTACTATTTTGCCGTCTAAGGAACTGAGCGACGAGACTCCATTGGAAAGACCCGACGATTATGAGTGATGATGTAAATATTCCGTTGCCGCGTAGTTTGCAGGAAATTGTCGGCTCGCTTCTTTTTGCGAGCCAGACGCCGTTAACAGCAGGAGAGTTGCGCGAATCGGTCAAGGCGGTAGAGCCTGTTGCCGGCGAAAATGCCGATGTTATGGAGGTATATCGCACTTGTACAAGCCGTGAAATTGACGAGGCCTTAAAGGGGCTTGCCAAGGCGCTTGATGTGGCAGGGTGCGGTTTTCAGCTCGTTTGTACCGGCGGAGCATACAGGCTTCAGACGACACCAAGTTGCGGGAGATATGTTCGCGCAATGCTCAAACTTGACCGTCCAAGCCGTTTGGGCAGGGCTTCTCTTGAGACATTGGCCATAATCGCTTATCGTCAGCCAATTACAAAAAGTGAAATAGAAGAGATTCGCGGTGTTGATGTTTCGGCAAACATCAAAACGTTAATGGATCTCCAACTTATCCGCTTGGTTGGTAAGTCTGAACTTCCTGGACATCCTTTTCTTTACGGAACAACGCCGCTGTTCCTTGAGCATTTTGGTCTTTCTTCATTGCAGCAACTCAATGAAATAGACCCGACATTGCAGCGTTCCAATCCTCGTGCAAAAGCAGCAATGTATAAAAAGCCTGTCAATGAGAAGACAGAGTTAGAGAAGGCTGCGGAAGAAGAGGCCGCATCGGCAGAGGCGGCGCTTAAAGCCGCGGAAAAGGCCGCTGCAAAAGAAGATAAGAAAGTGGAGTCTTCGCTTGAACAGACCGAGTTGGATATTGATGATCCAGATGTTCAGGACGGCGGGCAGTCTGATGATTTTTATATAGACGATACTCCCGATGAGTTTGATGATGAGGACGAATTTGACGAAGACGAGGAGGATGGCGATGATGAAGAGTAGTTTGATTCCTTGCGTAGTTGCGTTGCTTGCCTTAGGCGGATGCGGCGGCGCGGAAAATGGCTCTGTCGGCAATGACGAGCGGTCGGACAGTAATTATCAGCGCGGGCTTTCTGAGTATACTGCAGGGCGCATTGATCAGGCCGTAGCGGCTTTTTCCGAAGCGGTTAAATCTAATCCGTCTAATTCAAGCGCTCGCTTCCAACTTGGAGTTCTCTTGCAGGAGCATAAAAAAGATTATCTTGCGGCATTGTGCTGTTATAGAGAATATTTAAACATTGCTGCGTCAAGCGATAAGGCTGATATTGCCCGTGAACGTATGGAGACGAGCGAGAAGCTGCTTCTTGCCGAAATGGCGAAGAAGAATTCGCTTATCAACAGCTCTGAACTTATTAAGGAAATGCAACAAGTTAAGTCCGAGCTGGAATCTGCCAAAAAGGAAAACGCCAAGCTTACGGAAACATTAGCAAGTACCGAGAAAAAGTTGGGTGTGCTCGAACGTGAGAAGGCAAGCCTCAGTGCGATGATTAAGCGTATGGGGGACTGTTCCGATGAGAATGTTTCTGCGCGGCCTATTGTTTTAGCTGGTAAAAGCGGAACGGATGAAGATCCTGAGGGTGTTAAGAAAGCGGCGCCGAAGAAAATCGCTTCTGTAGAAGAGGATGACGAAAAACCTCTTGTTTTAAATCCTGAAGCTAAGGAGCTTTTTGAATCTGAGGAGCGCGAGTCTCGTAATGGGGCGACGATTTTACCCGAAAAGAAATCTGAGGCTAAAGTCTCAGACGAAGGTGAGAAGCCGAAAAAGTTGTCACTTCCAGATGCGTTTTACAAATCAAAGGATAAGACCGCGAAGGAACGTCCGTCAGGTAGGCCTGAGTATTATATTGTTCAACATGGCGATACTTTACGCGCAATTGCTAAAAAATTTTACGGAGATAAAAAAGAGTGGGTTAAGATTCGCGAGGCTAATAAAGCCCGTGTGTCAATGACAGGCGAAATCAAAGCTGGCGATAAGATAAGGCTGCCGTGACATGAAAAAAATTACTCCGTCAGTTTTTGATGCGACAAGCGCGTATTCTCGTAAGGATATGCCGTGGCGCATTGATGCAATTGACGAATCGGTAGCAGGAAAGTCGTCTAAGTCCAAATCACATTGGAAGCTGTTTCATTATCTCTCTGGCGGAGGAATGAAGGTTTTTGGTCGGACGATAGAACAGGAACAGGCCGATGTTAAGCGTACTCGCTTTCTTATTGCAGCCGGGATTATGGCCATCGTATGGTTATTGTGCTGGATTTAAAATTTACAAGGAGACAATGTAATGAAGTCAAAAAGATTTGTATTGGTCGCGGCAATAGTCTGTATGGCCGCATTGGCACAGGCCTCTTCTCGTGATGCCTTTATTAAAAATCAGGCATACAACGAAATGATGCGCATTGTTCGTCAAATGGAGGTTTTGGAGAATAATTTCAGCGCTCTTTCAGATCGAGTTTCAAAACTTGAGGGCGGGAATGAAGCGCGCTCGCTTAAGGATGAGGTCGATGCGCTTAAATTTGAAGTAAATCGTCTCAAGGCGCAGTTGCAGTCGCAACGCAAAGAGATCGTTTCTGATATTGTGAAGAAGATTTCAACGGCGCAGCCGCGCACGCCAACTGTTTCGCCAGTTCAAAGCGCGGCAAATTGCGAGCAATATATTGTTCAGGCTGGCGATACCTTGTCGCTTATTTCACAGGCGTTCAATACTACCGTAAGGAAACTTAAAGATATTAATGGGCTTAAAAGTGACAGTCTGCGAGTTGGGCAAAAACTTTTAGTTCCGTCACAGGGAAAGTCGCGCTGATTAGCGCGGGAAAGGTGTTGTTAAGGTATGAAAATTCTTGTTGTTGGAAGTGGCGGCCGTGAGCATGCTATAGCATGGAGACTTTCGAAGGATCCCGTTAAACATGAGATTTATTGCGCTCCTGGTAATGCAGGAACATTGCAAGTTGCAGAGAATGTTGCGATAGGTGCCGAAGATATAAATGGCATTGTGTCTTGGGCGAGGCAGAACAATCCTGATTTGGTTGTTGTCGGCCCTGAGGCTCCTCTCGTCAAGGGACTTGTTGATGAATTGACTAAAGTTGGCATTCCGTCATTTGGACCAGTGGCGGCAGGTGCGCGTATGGAAGGATCAAAGCGCTTTGCTAAAGAAGTGATGAATGCTGCTTGCGTGCCGACCGGTAAGGCGGAGGTTTTTACAGATGCTTCTGAGGCTAAGGCTGCCTTGCCGTCGTACGGCCTGCCCGTCGTAATTAAGGCGGATGGCCTTGCTGCCGGCAAGGGTGTTATCGTTGCTGAAACACTTGAGCAGGCGGAACAGGCAATTGACGATATGCTTGTAGATAACAAGTTTGGTGCTGCTGGCGCGGAAGTTCTTATTGAGGAGTTTCTTGACGGTGAGGAATGTTCGATTCTTGCCATGACAGATTCGGAAACAGTGGTTTTACTGCCTGCCTCACAAGACCACAAGCGTATTTTTGATGGTGACAAAGGCCCTAATACTGGAGGTATGGGCGCTTACAGTCCAGCTCCGGTAGTGGCTGAAGATATGCTCGGTCAGATTAAGAACGAGATTATTCTTCCTGTCGTAAAAGAACTCAAGAAGCGCGGTATCTCATATCGAGGAATACTTTATGCCGGTCTTATGATTACGCCGGAGGGCGGCAAGATTGCAAAGTCGGGTTCGCGTATAAATGTTGTCGAGTTTAACGCACGCTTCGGTGATCCTGAGACGGAGGCCGTTTTAGCCCGGATTGGTGGTAACTTCGCGCAGGCGATGCTTCATGCGGCTACAGGACGGCTTAGTGAAGATGATATTACAGTTAAAGACGAGGCTGCGGCTACGGTCATCGTTTCGTCGGGCGGTTATCCTGGTTCGTACGAGAAGGATAAAGAGATTGTCGGTCTTGACGCTGCAGCAAAGACCGGGGCAATTGTTTTTCATTGCGGTACAAAAATCACCGATGGAAAAGTTTATTCCTCTGGTGGTCGCGTGCTGAGTGTCACAGGTCTTGGCGCTACATTGCGCGAGGCGGTGGACAAGGCGTATGAGGCGGTAAGCTGTATTGCATTTGATAAGATGTTCTATCGCAAGGATATCGCACATCGCGCCTTTGACCGCAAGTGAGAGTTATTTCGTTAGCAAGCGGCAGTAAGGGTAATGCTTACTGTGTTGAAACGCAAGGCGGTGCGCTTTTGGTCGATTGCGGACTTTCGTTTCGCGAACTTGGTAAGCGATGCCAACTTGCGGGCGTGGATGTATCGCAGATTGTTGCGGTTGTTTTGACTCATAATCATGATGACCACACAAAGGGGCTTTCCGCTTTTCATTCAAATATTCCTGATGCTGTTCTTTATGCTAATATGATGACGGCCGAAGCGGTTGCCGCTTCCACGGGGATGAGTGAAGATGATTTTGCCATATTTGAAAATCATCAAAGGTTTGAGGCGGGTCCATTTTCGGTATTTCCTTTTTCGGTTCCGCATGATGTTCCTGATCCTGTCGGTTTTTTGATAGAGGCTGAAGGAGTAACATATTTTCATGCTACCGATGTAGGTACTCCGCTTGAGTCAATCGGCAGGTATCTTTCGGAGGCTGATGTTGCGACATTAGAGTCAAATCACGACCCGGTTATGTTGTCGCAGAGTAATCGTCCTGAAAGTATTAAGAGGCGCATTCGCGGACAGAGAGGACATTTGTCAAATTATGATGCGGCAAGCCTCGTTCGCCGTTATGCTAATGCGAGGCTAAAGAAGTTGTTCCTTGCGCATTTATCGGGTGAGTGTAATGCCATCCATATTGCAGAGGAAGTAATGCGTAGTGCATTGTCAGAGTCGTGCGCAGCGGGAGTTTCCTTTGAGACGCTTACACAGGATTCTATATCGTCATTCACATGTTAGATTTTCAAAATATATCAGTTCACTACGGACATCAAGACGTTCTCTCAAATGTTACTTTTAGGGTGAATAAAGGTGACCGCATAGGCGTTGTTGGACCGAATGGTAGCGGTAAGTCGACTCTTTTTAAGA
>JAEIGA010002518.1_pt1 | contig 29171 bp, 26 predicted proteins | sample 9270691 | NCBI WGS metagenome assembly JAEIGA01 (sample SAMN17057246, study PRJNA624740) | gut metagenome | biome: biome; isolation source: fecal sample | host: Bos grunniens | place: China: Xizang | collected 2019
ACTAAATGCGGAATTAGGCTTTGCACACATGAGCAATGGTCGAATAAAGGAACCCAACAAGGGGGCTAATATCCTGTATGGCGGCATCGGTGCCATCGCTACGGTCAATCCGGAAAAGGAGAAGGAACCCATCCGTTTCCCCAGCTTGCCCTACAGATGGAGTCTGAACATCACTGGCGCTGTGGGATCGCAGAATGCAGATATGGCAGACGAGAAGAATTTCTTCATCTCGACCTTTCATGCCGGTGCCATCTACAACGTGACCAATTGGTATGGTGTCGGTTTGGGTACAGATGTCTTCTTCAACGACGCTATCGGAGCTGAATCGAACCGCGGCCTGTTCCGCACAGATATCACCTATAAGCAGCGCGATAAAGTTCGTGCTGGTGTGAGTTTGAATAACGAGTTGCAGTTTGGACGAGTGACTGCTATGGTGGATTGGGGTATCTACCTGTACAACCCTGCACGCCACTGCTACAATAGCGACCACTCCATCTATGGTTATGGCAAGCGCCCGCTGTTCTACAAAGGAGAGGGCGCAGGATCAGATGAAGCCTGGAACTACATTCGCTTTGGTGTGAAATGTCGTGTATGGGACAATCTCTACGTACAAGCCTTGGCAAAGACGCACTATCACATCGCCGAGATGATTGAATTTGGTGTAGGTTACCAAATCCCCTTCATCAGCAAAAACAAGCGCCAGAATGACAAAGACATCATATTCCACAATCGCGAGGGATGGTGGAACAATTATTAATGCCTAACAAACGCCAAGAAAAAGCGTGACAAAAATAAACCGAATTGGGGTGAAGTAAAAGCAAAAACTTCATCCCAATTTTTATATTCAAAAAATGCGAAAAATTTTGACAAACCAAAGTCTTCAGATAAGCGAGAAAATAGAGCAAAGATAGGATGAGGCAGAAAAAGATAAAGGCAAAACAGAAAAAGGTCTAAGGAATTTTTAAAAAAGTCTTGAGTTTTTCTCACTTTCCCTTGTCTTTTTTGAAAAAAATAAGGACATTTGACAACAAGAAAATACCAAGAAATAGTCAAAAATGGCAGTTAGTGCAGCCAAAAAACACACAAACAACCCCAAAAACGGGTAAAAACAACCATCCCAAGAACGACGTATTTGCAGACACTGCTCCAAATTTTCAGAAAATATGCAAATATACCCCCTATTATTTGCGAAAAATTTTGACAACATCTATTACACTTTGCCCACAAAAACACACCCCATTAGAAAGACACTCAACAGTGCCATCGTAGCATTTGATGCATATCACAAATCCAAGCGCAAACCATCTCGTTTATAAGAAAACAGACTCTCAAAAAAAATTGAAAGTCTGTCGCCAATCTGTTTAAGAGCACACACAGCTCAAATTCCCAATAAGTTTCTCAACACCCACCAAATAAAATAGACAACGACATACGTCCATATCGCACAGCGATGCTCCAACACACTACGCCACCGCAAAGCGATCTGAGTAGGCAAGAAGAAGCGCTCTAAGCACAGTGCCAGGGCGTAGGGAATGGACAAAATAAAGAAATAGTTGTAGGAAAGGGCTTCAAACAAATACCCATGCAGCAAAGCGTGAATTCCACGCTGCAATCCACAGCCTGGACAACTCCAACCCGTCATCACCTTAAACATACACTTAGGCATGAGGGTATATCGAACAGGGTCGAACATATAAAGTCCGACCCCTATTGATAGAATAATGATTGCAACAATAATACTTTGCTTGCGCATTACTTAAGATCAAAGTGCTGACGCTGCTCCCACCGCTGCAAAGAATACGATGTAAATAATCATGAAGGCGATAGCAGACACAGCACTGACGATACACCATTTCTTGGCTTCGTTTGCCGTATTTTGAGCCTGTTCATAATAGCCCTGAGTCCACAGATTATTCACCTTTGCAGATTTTATAATAGCCACAATACCTATCGGCCAGCAGCAGAAGATTGTACTGAGGATACTCCACACCAAATAATTGTCGGGGCAGGGAGGCTGCGGTTTAGAAGGAGCAGCACCATTGGCGTTGCCATAAGATGCTCCACCACCATAGACTGGTGAATGACCGTTGAGATAAGGGAGTATCTCGGGCACTTGATTCGCCTTAACCCAATTAGGCATACCCTCACACCAAACGAATGTTTCACCAGTCAGTCCCAAACGTGGAAATTCATCAGCATACACTGGTCCCATCTGTTGTTGCGCAGAGTTTAGATAGTAGTATTTTTTCATCGTGATATTAATTTTAAAAATTATAATCGTTAATTATCTACACAGAGGTTTCATCTTCGCAAAAGTATGAATTTCTTTTTATACACCCAAGTGTTTTCTTAATATATCTTAAAAGTCACACCATTTTTATCAAAAATAGGCTTAACGTTAAATACGCTAAGCCTACATTATACAGATATTTGAAAGTGTAATTACTTCTTGCAGCAACCTTTCTTCTTACCATCGCATTGCTTCTTGCAATCTTTCTTTTTGCCATCGCATTGCTTTTTGCAATCTTTCTTGCAGTCCTTTTTGCAATCTTTCTTGCACTCTGTCTTTTGTGGGCACTTACCTTCACATTTCTTTTGAGGACATTGTGCACTTACACCGAGAGCCAACATTGCCGCAAAGGCAAACATCATAATCTTTTTCATAATTCGATATTGTTTTATTAGTTAGTAAATAATCTTTATTATCACGAATGCAAAGATAAGGAATAATTTAATTCACATATCACAATAAGCCTTAAAAAATAGAAAAAGTAACAAAATATCTCTTTTTATACACCTCCATAAACAATATGACACAAAGAATGACGAGCACGCTTGTCGTTGCACCCAGCAATGTGAGCACACATATATAAAAAAGGAAGAAAGGCTTTGTCATTCAAATAGAATGTATTAACTTTGCACCGCTTTTCCGCTCAGCCGCTGGCGCAATCAGTGTTCCGCGCGTATGCTGGGCTGGGACGTACAAACAATTATTAATCAAAATCACAATGCAAGATTTAATTAAAATTGCTGAAGAAGCTTATGCTACTGGCAAGCAGCACCCAGAATTCCGTGCTGGAGACACTATCACCGTAGCATACAAAATCGTCGAAGGTAACAAGGAACGTGTACAGTTGTACCGTGGTGTTGTTATCAAAATCCAAGGTCATGGCGACAAGAAGCGTTTCACTGTACGCAAGATGTCTGGTACAGTAGGTGTAGAACGTATCTTCCCACTTGAATCACCAAATATCGAAAAGATAGAAGTGAACAAGTATGGTAAAGTGCGCCGTGCTAAGTTGTATTACCTCCGTGAACTCACTGGTAAGAAGGCTCGCATCAAAGAACGTCGCGTTTCTTCTGCTAAGAAGGAGGCATAATATCTACCTCGCAACTTACAATGAACACAGAGCCTCCCACTCTTGGGAGGCTTTTTCATTTTATCAATCAGACCCACCTAATCATGTCTACCCTACTCTACCCCTCTCCCATCTTTGGCCCCGTACGCAGTCGTCGACTGGGAATTTCGTTAGGCATCAACTTAATGCCTGCAGATGGCAAGATTTGCACATTTGATTGCATCTATTGCGAATGCGGGTTGAATGCTGATTTTCGCCCCAAAAGCAGACGTCCAGAGAGAGAGGAAGTGGCACGCGAATTAGAGCAACGTCTGCGATACATGCGCGACACAGAGGGGTGTGTACCTGACGTCCTTACCTTTGCTGGCAATGGTGAGCCAACAGTTCACCCCGACTTTGCAGCCATCATTGATGACACCATCCGTTTGCGCAACATGTATTGTCCACAAGCCAAAGTCTCAGTACTGAGCAATGCCACGAGAGCACACTTGCCAGAAGTTAAAAAAGCTCTTCTGAAGGTCGACAACAATATATTAAAATTGGACACTGTCGACCCACGCTATATCCAGTTGGTAGACCGCCCTGTCGGTTCCTATGACATCGGCAAAATCATCGAGACGATATGCCAGTATGAAGGGAAATGTATCATACAGACATTATTCATGAAAGGCGAATGCGGTGACGTAAGTGTAGACAATACTGGCGACGAATATGTAACCCCATGGCTTGAAGCCTTGAGCAAGATTGCTCCTCAGCAAGTCATGATCTACACTATCGACAGAGAGACGCCACTGAGTGGACTCTGCAAAGCCACCCCTGAAGAACTCGACAACATAGCTCAACGAGTGAAAGCATTAGGTCTAGCAGTGAGTGTATCCTATTGACTATACTAATCAAGATTAGGCCCCTTATCGCATATTTTCCTCTTGCATTAATACATATATAAATATATGCTGCAAAGAGTATTACACACCATTCAAAAACATCATTTACCAGCGCCACCTGCCAAAATATTGGTAGCGCTCAGCGGTGGATGTGACAGTGTGGCACTGGCATACATTTTGCTACAATTGGGATATCAAGTAGAAGCCGCGCATTGCAACTTTCATCTGCGTGGCACAGAGAGCGACTGCGACGAGGCGCTTGTGCAACGACTTTGCGACCAGTGGGGAATACGGTTACACCTGAACCACTTTCAAACAGAAACCTATGCTATCCAAAAAGGCATTAGCATCGAAATGGCAGCTCGCGAATTACGCTATTCGTGGTTTGAAGAATTGAGACAAGAGATGAATTGCTGTGGCATTGCTGTGGCACATCATCAAGACGACAATGCCGAAACGTTATTACTGAACCTATCCCGCGGTACTGGTTTACGAGGTCTAACTGGCATGAAATATCTGAATGGCTATGTCTTCCGCCCACTATTAGATATTAGCCGAAGAGAAATTGAGCAATTCTTAAATCTACGAAATATTGAATTTGCCACAGATAGCACTAATGCAGATACACATTACAAGCGCAATTTTATTCGCCACGACATTTTACCTAAGCTTAAAAGTATCAATCCATCGATTGCACAAACACTACACAATACCACGACACGACTTTCAGAAGCCTTATATTTATATGAAATAGGTTTGAAACAAGCAAAGGAATTAATTTGCAAATACTCGCAGGATGGTATCACCGTGGATATCCCCCAATTATTGAGACACCCATCAGCCCATACTATTCTACATGAAGTTTTGTCAGAATATCACTTTAAGGCATCAGAGATCGAGATGATATTCAAAAATCTGAAATGCTCCACTGGTGCTACATTCCAAAACGAATCACATATCGCAACTTTACACCGAGACAGCATTCTCGTTACTCCTATCCCTACACCTCTTCCATCTACACCTCTTCCCGAGACGGGCTATATACAGCTACCCTATGGCACACTTAATATCCAAAAAACAGATCATTTCTCATTAACAGAAATACCAAAGGAATCAACAATTTGCTGTATTGATGCAGACAAAGTAGAGGGAAATCTATCAGTACGCACAATCATCAATGGCGACCGCTTTCATCCCTTTGGCATGAAAGGTTCAAAACTGGTGAGTGACTATCTGACCAACCTGCATTACTCTATTATAGATAAACGACGAGCTATGGTCATAACTGACGAAAAAAAGATACTTTGGTTAGTTGGTGAAAGACCAGATGAACGTATTGCCATCACAGATACCACAAAAAACATCACAAGAATAGAGTTTACACCTACTAACAGCCCAACGTAGGCTACAAACTGCTCGTTTCTATGAATAATAGCCAAACACTATTATACTAATATAAAGACAATAGACTAAAACTTTTTTATTTCTTCTTCACTCTACGCTCAATATTTACCTCACTATTCAATCGTGAAAAGTATTGTATCAGGCGCGGTCGAACGTCCCATACCATTCTCTGCAAAAGCGATAGCATAATAATCACCAGGCAATAGCGATTGTGTAACTACCGAAAATGTTGTAGAGACACTATCAGCAATAGCCTGCACTCTGAGTGTATCATTACCGTAGAAAAATCCACATCCCAACACATCGCTGTTGAGCGAAGAAAGTATCACACCATACAAACGGCAGCTATCACCTAACAATTCATAAGTCCCATTAGCCACCTCTGGCTTAAAAGGTTGTTCACCAGATCTATCTTCTGGATGACAAGCCATTATAGTTGTGATCACCAATAGAAAAAATACAATATTCTTCATCTCATTTAAAATTATTTTTTCAAAAGACTTTCGACACTCTCCACTTCGTGCCTAAAATCTTTATCAGCAGTGATACGACTTGCTACAATATTACAACTATGTATCACCGTGGAGTGATCACGTCCACCAAACACCCTACCTATTTGTTTATAGGCTGTTTGAGTATATTTATGCGAAAGATACATTGCTACTTGACGTGCCACAACAATCAGTTGTTTCCTGCTTTTACCATATAGCTCCTTTACTTTCACACCATAGTACTTTGCCACCGTATTGGTTATACTTTCGATGGTCATATCCTTTTTCTCCAAGTTGATAGCTCGCTCCACAACCTTCGCAGCCAGTTGCAGATTTATATCACAATCTTCTACCAACGAATACAACATTATCGAATTGATAATACCCTCCAACTCACGCACACTGCTCTCCACATTTTGCGATATATATTGTATTACCTCTCTAGGGAAAGACAGCCCATCTCGTTTCACCTTTGCTGTCAAAATATCTCGTCTTAAGGCAGTATCAGGCTTCTCCAATTCTGCAATCATACCCCATTTAAAGCGTGTCAGCATACGCTCCTCTATACCTTCAAAGAGCGCAGGTGGCCTATCACAAGTAATGATTATCTGACGACCATTCTGTTGTAGGTGGTTGAATATATGGAAAAAGGTTTGTTGGGTACGTAGCGTTGTTGCTTCCTGTATATCGTCTATGATTAGAACTTCTACGGATTGATAGAAATTCATAAAGTCATTTGTCGTATTCTTTCGCACAGATTCAGTATACTGTAGTTTGAATACATGCGCAGAGACAAATAACACACGCTTCTCGGGATGCATCTTTTTAAGATGTACACCAATTGCATTTACCAAGTGTGTCTTACCCACCCCCGAAGGGCCGTATAGGAAGAAAGGATTAAAGGTACTCTGTCCTGGATTTTCTGCAATAGCTAATGCCACAGAGCGTGCCAACTTATTGCTTTTCCCCTCAACAAAAGTTGTGAATGTGTAGTGCGGATTCAATTGAGGATCAAGATTAGGTCTATCCATCTGCACTGCTCCCACACTATTTTTTGCCAACATCTGCTCTTTTTGTTCAGCCCTACGCTTCACCTCAGCCATCTGCTCAGCATTTTGCCATACCAAATAGACATCTGCGCCAAAACTATGCTGCAAAGCTGAGCGTACCATTTCTGCATGATGTTCGCCTATATATTCACTCACGAACTTAGTAGGCACACTTATAGTGAGTGCATTGCCTTTTAGGGCAACGAACTCTAACGCAGCAAACCAGGTATCATACTCCTGTGCCGCCAGCTTGGATTTGATATAAGCCAAGCATTTATTCCACATGCCTACTGCCTGTTGGTCCATTGAGTGATTATTTTTATTGTATAAAAGACCCCTTCACCAATCTATCATCATAAAACAAGGTGTTAAGGGGATACAAAGTTCTGTTTTTTTTCTGAATCTGCCAACCTTTATTGCCTAAAATAATTCAAAAAAATCATAGCAACTCACCCTATCCTATCATTATGTTAACTTAATTCTATTTACATACTACATCCTAACATATCTCATCACACAACATAAACAAATAACACCCTGCCGTTTATACAGCAAGGTGCTTTGTATCATTCTATCCTAACCCAACAAGGGTTACTCTGCTCTGCTCATTTATTTTTCTTTCCGTCCAAATACGGAGAAATGTACATAGCGTTTAGGATGCGCTTTTAAATCGATTACCAAAGAGTCGGCATCTGCTATGGTACTATTGATATTATCATAGAGCGAGCGATCATTGAGGAGGAGACCGAGCGAATTGTCCTTACCATTAATCTTACGATCCAATTCTAATGCAGTATTATTGAGATTTGTAGTAAAAGTATTCAAATTGGTCGAGAATGTTTTAACATCTGCCAAAGTTTGGTCTACACTATTAATCGTCTTTTGCAGATCTAATGTAGCCAACTCTTTGGAGAATGTCTCTGCGTTCCCTAAGGTATTATCCAATTTCACAGACATCGACTTCAGGTCATTACCCAAAAAGTCATTAAGCTGCTGAGCAGAAGTATTGAGTTGAGCTGTAAGTTGCTCGGCATTGCGAAGCGTTTGCATCAAAGATGGATCTGCTGTAATATTTTGGATATTAGTGACAATTGAATCAAGTCTTGGCAGAATAGCAAGAACGTCTGGCAATGCATTTTGCAACTGTGCCATAGCTCCGCTTCCAGGCATCCCCACCAGCGTGTCTCCCTGCTCAATGTGCTGAGTTGGATTTGCCCCAAGGTTTAAGAGCATTTTGACTCCGCCCATCAGCTCGCTATCCAATTCAGCAGTTGTACCGACGGGGATACGCATTTGGTCGTTAATTTCTATTTCAACAACCACATATTCTGCTTGTTTGTAGTCATAATGTATATTACGCACGACACCGACTGGGTACCCATTTACTAACACAGGATTTGACACTACCAATCCGTTGACATCTTTGAATTTTACAAAATATGTATTATTCGACTGAAAGAGGTTGATGCCTTTCAAGAAGTTAATACCTACATATACAAATATTCCAGCCACAATGGTAGCCAATGCTATCTTTAATTCTTTAGTAAACCATTTCATCTTACACTATTCGTTTTTCAGTGTTTTTTAAAATTATAATCACACATTGCTGCAGCACTAGCTCTTTTCATAAGCCCACTTGCTGCTGCTTATCATTATTCTTCTTATCTCTAATTCTATGGGTTCAGATTATTTATTTTTAGAAAGTTTTATCGCTTCAAACAAGTTCACACGTTTACCATCTATAAACGCTACTACAAAAGCCTGTGGGAACTTCTTTCTTGCCTCAACTTGGAAACGCTGAGCCTCACTATAGTTATTAGTCGCACCGTAAGTGTATTTATAGCTACCACCATCCACATAGCACTCAATAGGTGCTAGACCTTTGAATTCAGGACTATCAGCAGACATTTTTTTAGCATTCATTGTAATTTGCACTTTAAACGTAGGTTTCGAGGTATCTATCTCTATCGTTTTTGTCGACTGCACACTTGTTTGTTCAGACTTTGTCGTCGCTGCTTCAACCTCCACTACTCTTTGAGAAACTGAATGAAGAGGAGCTTTCTCTTCTACAAGTGATGCTCCTTCTGTGGGTTTATTATTTCTGGGGGCAGTACTTACTCTTTGCACAGTGGGCCGATTCGTACCAGCAACAGCCGTCAATGTATCTTTGGATTGCGTTTTTTCTGTCGTTGAAATTGTAGCAGCATTTTGTTGATCAACCGCAGTTATTTGAGACGGCGCCTTATAGTTTTTATTTTGCGACTTTCTGTAGTTGACAAAAGCATTATATAGACTTTGTGCCATAACAACTTGCCCTTTATCCGAGGCCAAAAACGTCTCTTCTTCGCTATTTGAAATAAAGCCCAATTCCGTCAAGATAGAGGGAGCCGAAGTCTGACGAAGCACCAAGAAGCCTGCTTGATAAACGCCTGTCCCCCTGGATCTACGTTGTGCATGATTTTTAAACTGCTGCTGCACATGCTTGGCCAAGTTGACGCTTTCCTTCATATTTTTGTCTTGCATCAACTCGAATATGATGTAACTTTCTGGCGAATTGGGATCAAAGCCCTCGTACGTTTCCTTATAATTTTCTTCTAGGGTAATTACAGCATTTTCTCGTTTTGCTACTGCCAAATTTTCGCCCGCACGTGCCATCCCCAGTGTATAAGTTTCTGTACCACTTGCACTGTTCCCCCTAGGCGCCGCATTAGTGTGAATAGAGACAAACAAATCAGCTTTGTTGCGATTAGCAATATTTGCACGTTCTTGCAGGGGGATAAATACATCTTTACTACGTGTGTAGATCACCTTTACATCCGAGCAATTTTCTTTAACCAAATTACCAAATTTCAACGCAACGTTTAGATTTATCGTCTTCTCTTGCGCCACCTTGCCCACAGCGCCAGGATCATGGCCACCATGTCCAGCATCAATCACAAGAGTGAATGTCTTTTTCGAGTCTTGTGCAAAAACGGAAAGTGTAAGGTTGAAGCACAAGGCTACAATGAATAAGATTTGTTTGAATAAAGACTGCATTGGCGTATTTATATGTAAAGTATGCTATTTTTTTTATTTTTCACATGCAAATTTAGCGCTTTTTTTGTTAAGCAAATCTTTTTGCACGATTTAAGTCTATCAAAAAAGTGAATTGGACATGTTTTTTTAACAATCCGAAATACATTTTCTTGATACCCTCCGACGTTTTCCATATGCAAGGCAGTGCAATCAGCGCTATTCGGGCCACCACACCCAGCCACCTCTTTCTACAAAAGGCACGGCATATAGGGTAGCATCTGGTGTTGGCGCATCAACTGACACATCTGTCGTGCTATAAGCATCAATGCGCAACCGCACATTACCACCAGCAGTGAGATTTTCGTCTATCTGCGGAGAGCGAAGGGCTACACAATAGGTACTAGGAGGCACACCCTCGGCGCTATACATCCAGGGGCCGCGCTGAAAAGCCACTACACCTCGCATTTGCCCAGTACCCTCCTTGACTCTCAAGACACGTATATCCATCGGCAAGTCGAAGAAGACTTCGTCTCCGCTATTCCATTTGCGATGAATCACCATATAACCATTCTCGGTCAGCACATCTTCTTCTCGGCCGTTGATATAGATGGGAAAGGTTTGCTTTCCTTGCTCCACAAAGGCGAACCTTTGAGAATAGCCGTTCCTTCCTACTGCCCAATCTGTGATCCGTATTTTTAATATAAAGGGATACTTGCCACGTGGTAAACCAGAGATGCGAATCTTCACTCTATTGTCATGAGGAAGCGAAGTCATTTGGTCCACGATCATACGTAGCGAATCCGTGACAATACGTGCCGTGCTATTGACAAAAAGGTTTAGATAAACGTTCCTTTCACTTGTAGCATACACCCAGCCAGCGGCGTCGCACAGGGTTTGAGCCAATGCGTGTTTCTCCTCGCCGCCCCCTGACTGCAACACACCGCGCATCGCACCGTTCATCAGAATGCGCTCCACGGCATCAAAGTACTTGGCTTGGGGGTCGTCAAGGAATTTATAGGCCGCAACTTGTGCGGATTTACTAGCGTTGGGTGGGCAGCATCGCTTCTTGTCAGAAGGAAACCCTCCCACTATATCCATCTGCCCACACACCTCGTCTGTCCAATAGTCGTCTATCCTCTTGCGCTCCTTTGTGGAAACATTTGTTGCTGAGTAGTTGCGGCTCGTCAACGTAGGATCAACATGCAAACCCAAACTGCGGAAATCACTACCATCCGGACTCCACATCACAATGCTATCGCCGTGGATGTATTGGGGCGGAACGGCTATTTGTGCCGAAGCCCAAAGGCAACTACACAAGGATAATATAATATATATGTATAGACGCATATTTATAGAGTTCTCCAATTTAACCCAAAGGATGGATTTATACGACTCACAATTAATAACAAAAAGCGCAACAACTTGCCATCAACTCAGCACGTCATTGCGAATTTTGTGTTGGGGTACCCGGACTCGAACCAGGAAAGACAGGACCAGAATCTGTAGTGTTACCATTACACCATACCCCAATCATAAGTCATCGAGCGACCAGCTCGATTGCGTGTGCAAAGGTACTGGTTTTTTCTTTCCCTGCAAATTTTTCTTTATGTTTTTTGTATCTAAAGCGCCAAAGTTGACTTGTTGTTCTCTCTTTTCAACTTTCAACCTTTCATCTTTACCATCGTTGCCCCAAATCCATATTCTCTGAACGATGCGTCTTGATAAGTGCAACGGCGGTATTTGCTTTTCAGTTCTTGCAGCAGTGCATTGCGCAGCACGCCTTCGCCTTTGCCATGGATGAACACGATGCGTCGACCTTTGTCGTTCTTATATCGCTCCATTGTGTCAGAGAATACTTTCAACTGATAGTCCAAGATATCCTTGGCGCTCATTCCTGCCGTACTCTCCAGGATCTCGTCTACATGCAAGTCCACTTCGACGATATCATCCGCCTTCATTTTCTTCTCCACCTTTGCTTTGGGTGATGCGACCTGTTCTGCTTTTTTATCTACTCCTGGCATCATCGCCTCCTTGATTTGTTCTGCCGACACAAAGACGCTACGCACGGCATTGTCATCCTTGATCAGAGGTAAAAGATAGGTGGGTTGGTCAAAGAATTCGTTGGCTGTGAAGGTATGCAGTTTGTAGAATTTCGTCAGGTCGGGGCGCAGCGTCACATTGACTGGTTCTTTGGCGCGAAAGGGCTTGTCTACTTTGTAGGCAAAGGCTTGAAATGCGATTTTCTCCAATTCGGGGAGCGCACTGCGCTTTAGGTCTTCCAAGAAGATCTTGGTATTGGGTTCCACGATGCCCTCGTGGCGCAAAGTGGACGAAGCATTCTCTACATTCATCCATACGAAGTGCATATAGTAATTACTATCGTTCACCAGATAAACCTCGAAGTCGGTCGAAGTCGGCGCCTTGATATTCGTCGGCAAGAAAGCGATGTAGAGATTCAACACATCTGCCCCACGGCGCTCCAGGGCACGCGGGCGGAAGGTAATTTCCTGTTCACAAGGCTCAGGTATTTCTTCGCTTATCGTTGCCATTTTTTGCAGATGCTTCCGTTCTGCAGATGCTTCCGTTTTTGAGTTGTTCTGTGGTCTTGCTATATTATAATTATCCGTTTCGATGACCACGCATTCTTTGATCAAGACGGGGATATCAAAACCATCCTCATCCTGCACCAGCACCATGTCTTTACCTTGGAAACCCGAGACTACGCCGCCTCCCACATCGTTCAAAAATCTAACTTTATCACCTATTTTCATTGTCTTTATTTTTTTCTTTTGGCAAAATTACAATTATTTTCCGACTCGCATGCTTTATATCTTTTATAGTTTCCAATTTTCACCATTTCGGAAAAATAACTATCTTTGCCACGCAGATTTTATTAAAAACGATCTTATACATATATATAATAGTATATCACTCTATGGAAAAACGTAAAATTCAATTTAGTCTCGTATATCGCGACATGTTCCAAAGCTCGGGCAAATTTCAGCCTCGCAAGGACCAATTGGAACGTATCGCGCCAGTGATCATCAAGATGGGCTGCTTCAGCCGCGTGGAAACCAATGGTGGGGCCTTTGAACAGGTGAACCTGCTCTACGGCGAAAATCCTAACCAAGCCGTACGTGCTTTCACCAAACCTTTCAACGAGGTGGGCATCAAGACCCACATGCTTGACCGCGGTCTGAACGCACTGCGTATGTTCCCCGTGCCAGCCGATGTGCGCCGCCTGATGTACAAGGTGAAGCATGCTCAGGGCACAGACATCACTCGTATCTTCTGCGGATTGAATGATGTGCGCAATATCATTCCTTCTATCCAATATGCTCTCGAAGCTGGCATGACACCACAGGCGACGCTGTGTATCACCAACTCGCCTATTCACACTGCTGAGTACTATGCCAATATCGCCGACCAACTGATTGCAGCAGGTGCGCCCGAAATTTGCTTGAAGGATATGGCGGGTATCGGTCAACCTGCGATGCTGGGCGAATTGACCCGTATGATCAAGAGCAAACACCCCGAGGTAATCATTCAATACCACGGCCACAGTGGTCCGGGCCTCTCTATGGCAACAATTCTCGAAGTGTGCCGTGCTGGTGCCGACGTGATCGACACAGCTATCGAACCCTTGTCTTGGGGTAAGGTGCATCCAGATATCATTTCAGTACAGTCTATGCTGAAGAATGCAGGTTTCGATGTGCCCGAAATCAATATGGAGGCGTATATGGAAGCACGCAAGTTGACACAAGAGTTTATCGACGATTTCTTGGGTTACTTCATGAATTCGGGCAATAAGTTGATGTCTTCACTCCTCCTCGGCTGTGGTCTCCCTGGCGGTATGATGGGCTCTATGATGGCAGACCTCACTGGCGTGATGAGTGCGATCAACAACAATCGCACAGCTAAGGGCGAAGAACCTCTCTCAGAAGATGCACTGCTTGTCAAACTCTTCGACGAAGTGGCTTACGTTTGGCCTCGTGTGGGCTATCCTCCTCTCGTCACTCCCTTCTCTCAATATGTCAAGAATATTGCGTTGATGAACCTCCTCACCGAGTCCATGGACAAACCTCGCTATTCGATGATGGACAACTCTATCTGGGGCATGATCCTCGGTAAGAGTGGTAAGTTGCCAGGCGAAGTGGATCCCGAAATCATTGCTTTGGCTAAGGAAAAGGGCTTTGAGTTTACAGAAGCCGACCCACAAAGTTACTATCCCGACGAATTGGGCCGCTTCCGCAAGGAAATGGAGGAAAATGGCTGGGATGTAGGTGAAGATGAAGAAGAACTCTTCGAGTTTGCCATGCATGAAACGCAATATCGCGACTACAAGAGTGGCGCTGCCAAGAAGCGTTTCCTGGCCGACCTGCAGGCTGCTAAGGACAAGGCTAATGCCAGTGGTATGACACCCGAAGAAGCGGCTGCATTGAAGCACGCCAAGGCTGATGCTATCGTAGCGCCTGAAGCAGGTACTATCCTGTGGGAAATCGGTGGTGATGCAGAGTGTGTGAAGAGCATTGAACCCTTCATCGGCAAGAAGTATGAAGTGGGTGAACGGTTCTGCTACTTAGAAAACAACTACGGCCAAATCCGCGAACTCCCCGCTGCGCTAGGCGGCCTCCTTGTTGAAATCAATGCTAAGCAAGGCGCACACGTAGCCAAGGGGGATGTGATAGCATACATCGAACGCGAAAATCTGTAATCTCAATACTATGCATATATTTCAAGAAAAAAGTTTGCGCCGCGGTCATATCGAAGTCATCTGTGGTTCGATGTTCTCGGGTAAGACCGAGGAATTGATTCGCCGCCTGAAGCGTGCTAAGTTTGCGCATCAACGTGTCGAAATCTACAAGCCTACTATCGATACACGCTATTCTGAAGAAGAAGTCGTATCGCACGACAAAAACGCTATTGCCTCTACGCCCGTTGATTCTTCAGCAGGTATCCTGCTCCTGTCCGAAGCGGCAGAGGTCGTAGGTATAGACGAAGCACAATTCTTTGATGAAGGACTGGTGGCTGTCTGCAACGAGTTGGCCAACCGCGGTAAGCGTGTCATTGTGGCAGGCCTTGATATGGACTACAAGGGTGTGCCATTCGGACCAATGCCCGGACTGATGGCTATCGCCGAGGAAGTATCCAAAGTGCATGCCATCTGTGTGAAGTGTGGCAATCTGGCCTACGTGTCACACCGCATCGTCGACGGTGATCGCCGCGTGATGTTGGGCGAACATGGCGAGTATGAGCCGCTGTGCCGCGACTGTTATAATAAGGAAAAGCAAGGACAATAGTCGTGCCTATTTCCTATAGGAAAATTTTGCGACACCTTGTCAAAAAAAGCTAAGACCTTTTTCAAAAAAGGCCTTGGTTTTTTTGAAAAAGGTCTTGGTTTTAATATTGGCCCAATAAAGTAGGGCAAACTATCCTACTATTTTTTCAAAGGGGAAGGGTTTTAAAGTAAAACTCTCCCCTATTTTTATTTATTCCTGCTCATACACATTTTCGATTTCCAGCACATATACAGTGTGCATACTGCCGCCTGGATGATCGCCATACCACTGTGCAAGAATGGACTGGTCAAGAAATTGCTCGGCAGTCATCTCGGCACGATACAGTTTGCGACCCTCGATCACTAGGCGAGCTTGCTCGAAAGCAACTCCCCCACCCTGTAGAAGCGTCGGCGTGAGTCCTGTCTCTGCCACTTTGTCGTAGTCGCGCCCAGACTTCGTACCACAAAACTGCAGCACCGAACGATAAGTCTCGTCGAAGAAAGAGAGCGTCATACGCGCATTGCACTCTGCGAAATCGTATGTATGGCGTTCGGGACGAATGAAGACAAAGGCCACTGGTCTGTTCCAAAGAAAACCCACACCGCCCCATGAAGCGGTCATCGTACCCAAATGATCGGGCGCCCCTGCTGTGATGAGCATCCACTGCTTGCCTATCAAATCAACTACATCTTCTCGGCACAAACGTGCCACATCTGTTTTTTTCATATCACGTCGTTTTTACAAATTGATTTATATTGAGTCCACACTTTGTATAAAATCGTAGTGCAGCAAGGCAAAAATACAGAATATTTGCAGGACTACACTCCGATTTGTTCTTTTTTTGATACCAGGCGTAACAATTTGGTGCTCCTTTTTTGCATCATATCACTTTATTTCTTTAATTTTGCTTCGTGGTAAAGTGTCATTATTTGTGCACCGCACACATTTGGCGCTTCATCAAATATCAAACCAAATACCTATAACCTATCAACCTGACAAAAAGATGACTGAACAAATTGATTGGGGCAATCTGCCCTTTGGATACATGAAGACAGACTACAACGTGCGCTGCTACTATCGCAATGGCAAGTGGGGCGAAGTGGAAGTAAGTTCTTCGGAAGAAATCAACCTGCACATGGCAGCGACATGCTTACACTATGGACAAGAAGCCTTCGAGGGGTTGAAGGCATTCCGCTGTCCCGACGGCAAAGTACGTGTATTTCGCATGGAGGCTAATGCTGAGCGCTTACAACGTACCTGTCGTGGCATCATGATGCCCGAAATGCCTACAGAGAAATTCTGCGAAATGGCAAAGCAAGTGATCATGCTGAACGAGCGCTTTATCCCTCCCTACGAAAGTGGTGCTTCGCTTTATCTGCGTCCACTCTTGATTGGCACAGGTGCACAGGTTGGCGTAAAACCCGCTGACGAGTACCTTTTCATCATCTTTGTGACACCAGTAGGTCCATATTTCAAGGGCGGTTTCTCTGTCAACAATTATGCTATCGTACGCGATTTTGACCGTGCGGCTCCCCTCGGCACAGGTACATTCAAAGTGGGTGGCAACTATGCCGCATCGCTTCGCGCCAACAAGAAAGCACATGATGCGGGATATGCTTGCGAATTCTACCTTGACGCTAAGGAAAAGAAATACATTGACGAATGTGGTGCTGCAAACTTCTTTGGTATCAAGGACAATACTTATATCACGCCAAAGTCTGAATCTATCCTGCCCAGCATCACCAATAAGTGCTTGCAACAATTGGCAAAGGATCTCGGCATGAACGTAGAATGTCGTCCTGTGCCAGCCGAAGAATTGTCTACATTTGAAGAAGCTGGCGCTTGTGGTACTGCCGCTGTGATCAGCCCTATTGGTCGCATTGACGACATTGAGAAAGGTCAGAGCTATGTCATCAGCAAAGACGGCAAACCAGGGCCTGTATCGACACGTCTCTACCAATTGCTCCGCGACATCCAATATGGCATCGCCGAGGATAAGCATGGTTGGGTGACCGTATTGTGACCATACAGCAAGATCTGACAAAACAAAAAAGACTATAAGGATTATGAGAAAAGTAATTTATACAATATGGATGATGGGCGCCCTGACCCTTTGCGTAGGTATAATGGGGGCCTGTGGAGAAGACAAGGCTGCACAAACAGCAGACAGCACAGCGACTGGGCTTAGCAGCGAGGCGGAACAGGAACTGATGGAACTGCGCCAATTAGCAGAAATGGACCGTCGCGAAATGGAAAATCAATATGCTGAATTTGCTGCACAGTTTGGCGAAATGAAAAAGACAATCCGCGACGATAAACTTTTGGCACAGATTGACGCCGAACAAAAAAAAGCGGAACAGTTGATGAACGAGTTGAAAAACCTAAAATCAGACAACTCTAACTATGCCGCAGAAATCAAACGATTGAAAAGCGAACTGCAAACCGTACGCGAAGTGCTACGCAGCTATATCCGCCAAGTGGACTCTTTGCAACAAATCAACAAGAGCTTAGTGGGCGAAAGAGATGCTGCACTGAAGGAAGTAGAGCGTACAAAACAAGAAAATACTACGATCAGTGAAAAGAATGCTTCGCTGACAGAAAAGGTTGCTATCGCTGCGCAACTCAATGCCACTGGCGTAAGAATTAGCGCTTTGAACGACAGAGGTAAAGCCGCAAAGAAAAGCAAGAAAATTGAAAAATTCCAAGTGACATTCTCTATCACTCGAAATGTAACGGCAGAAGCTGGCAATCGCACTATTTATATGAGGCTGATGAAACCAGGTGGCAGCATACTTGCCCCCAGTGGTAGTTTCGCCTACGAAAACAAGACCATCGAATATTCAGCTGCAAAGACCATCGAATACACTGGACAGGAGCAACTGATCACAATGTTTGTGCCAGTGGACGAATTTGTAGGCCCAGGCAACTATTCGGCACATATATTCGTAGACGGACAGATGATAGGCAGCGGTTCGCTCAACATCGAAAAGTAAACTTACTTCACACCTACTAAATCACCGCCACAAGCGCAGGTCTGGCATCTACGTTTGCGACGGTGTTTTTTGTTCAATATCCACCACTTCTGATTCAAGGCGTCTATGTCCCCATCCATCACACTGCTCATAGTCATTGCAGCATATATAGGTGTGCTCTATTGGTCTGCCTCCCTGGGCGGGGGGCGCGGAGACAATGACACCTTCTTTCGTGCTGGGCGAAATGCATCCTGGCCTATGGTCGCTACGGGTATGATTGGCGCCAGCATATCTGGGGTATCACTCATCTCGGTGTCGGGATGGGTACAGAGTACGCAGATGACCTATCTGCAGATGTGCATGGGTTTCATCGTGGGTTATGCTGTGTGCGCTTTTATCCTATTGCCTTTATATTATAAGTGGAGATTGACCAGCATCTACGAATATTTGCGCCTACGCTTTGGCAACAGGGCACACCGCACAGGCACCTCGTTTTTCCTGTTGAGCAAATACTTGGGCGCCAGCGCCAGATTGTACATCAGTTGTTTGGTCATTCACACGCTGCTGCTCGCCCCCCTTCGCCTACCCTTTTCCCTGACTGCAGGCGGCGTCGTGCTATTGATTTGGGGCTACACCAGGCGCGGTGGCATTGCCACTTTGATTCGCACAGACGTGATACAGACGCTCTGCATGCTGACGTCACTGGTGCTATTATTCGTCATTGCAGCAGAGCATCTCAACCTATCCCTACAGGGGGTGGTGGAGCACGTGCGAAGCAGCGAGATGAGCCGCATGTTCGAATGGGACGCTGGCAGCAAGCAGGGTTTTCTGCGACAATTCCTTAGCGGCGTGTTTATCGTAATAGTGATGACAGGGTTGGACCAAGACATGATGCAAAAGAACCTGACCTGCCGCGACCTACGCTCTGCGCAAAAGAATATGTGTGCCTATGGTCTGTGCTTCCTGCCCATCAATTTCGTTCTGCTCAGCTTGGGCATTTTGTTTTGCGCCATTTACGCCCAGCATGGCGTTTCGCCGCCAGCCAATGGCGACTTGCTCCTCCTTCACGCCATCTCGTCCGGATGGCTGGGCACGCTGGTCATCATCCCCTTTGGTTTGGCTATGATTTCCGCCACCTTTTCCAGCGCCGACTCTGCCCTGACGGCACTCACCACCAGCACTTGTGTGGACATCTTAGGGTTGGAACAAAGAGACGGTTCGGCGCACAATGCTCAGCGTATCAGAGGGCGTGTCCACTTGATTTGGGCTGTCGCACTATTTCTGGGAATATTGTGGATAAAAGGTGCTGGGCAAAGCAGCATAATTGATACGATTTATGTCCTCGCCTCCTACAGCTATGGTCCTCTGCTCGGCATGTACGCATTTGGACTACTCACACGCCGACAGACCTTAGACCGAGCCGTGCCCCTCGTTGCCCTACTCTCTCCGCTACTTTGCGGCATTTTGGACAGCCTTGCCCCCAGACTTTGGGGATATACTTTGGGCTACGAATTGCTTTTGCTAAATGGTGCATTCACATTCATCGGACTTTGGGTGTTCAGCAAAAGGAGGGGATAGACCTTAATTTTCACTCAATAGGAATAGCGGATTTTTTACCCCTCTAAACATCATTTTCACAACCTTAGACCTTTTTCAAAAAAACCAAGACCTTTTTTAAATTTCGCGACGTCTCGTTAAAAAAAAGTCTAGGTTTTTTTTCGGCACATAAAATCAAGCAAAATCAGAGTCTTTTCCAGTGCGAAAAATCATGCTTTTTACATCTCGACTGGCAGGTCTTTTCGCCACAAAAATACTAAAAATAGCACTCAAATTTGGTCATACGATGGCGTTTCATTAAATTTGCTACGCAAAAATAAGTCCTAATACGAATTTATCACTAAACATTCTATAAAAAATGAGTGAACAATTGAAGAAAATCAAGCAACTCGTCGAAATGCGCCTGAAAGCGAAACTCGGCGGAGGCGAGAAGGCCATTGAGAAGCAACATGAAAAAGGTAAAGCTACTGCGCGCGAACGCATCGACCTGTTGCTCGACAAGGGCTCTTTTGAAGAAATGGATATGTTCAAGCTCCATCGCTGCCACAACTTTGGCATGGAAAACAAACACTTCTTGGGCGATGGCGTAGTAGCTGGTAGCGGTACCATAAATGGACGTCTCGTATACGTTTTCGCACAAGATTTCACCGTCAATGGTGGTTCTCTGCCGGAAACTATGGCAGAAAAAATCTGCAAAGTGATGGATCAATCCATGAAGATGGGAGCCCCTTGCATCGGTCTGAATGATTCGGGCGGCGCACGTATTCAGGAGGGCATCAATGCCTTGGCTGGTTTCGGCAACATCTTCCAGCGCAACATCGAGGCTTCGGGCGTAGTGCCACAAATCTCGGGTATCTGCGGCCCTTGCGCTGGAGGTGCGGTATATTCTCCTGCCCTGACCGACTTCGTAGTGATGTTGGAAGGCGTAAGTTACATGTTCCTCACAGGTCCTAAAGTCGTGAAGACCGTGACCGGCGAAGATGTGACACAAGAAGACTTGGGCGGTGCAGGCGTACACTCTGAGAAGAGCGGTGTGTGCCACTTTGTTGCCAAGACAGAAGAGGAATTTGCACAGTTGATTCGTACACTGCTCGGCTACCTTCCTCAAAACAACATGGAACGTGCACCACGCGTGGCATGCACAGACCCCATCGACCGCAAGGAAGACAGCCTGAACCATATCATCCCAGACAATCCCAACATGGCGTACGATATGTATCAAGTGATCTCGGCTGTGGTGGACAATGGTGAATTCCTGGAAGTACAACGCAACTTTGCGAAGAACATCATCATAGGTTTCGCTCGCTTTAATGGTCAGAGCGTAGGTATCGTTGCCAATCAACCGAGCGTTTATGCAGGGGTTTTGGACTGCAATGCCAGCCGCAAGGCAGCACGCTTCGTACGTTTCTGCGACGCCTTCAACATCCCCATCGTCAGCCTCGTTGATGTGCCTGGTTTCCTCCCCGGTACAGGTCAAGAATACAACGCTGTGATCAGCCATGGTGCTAAGTTGCTCTACGCATACGGCGAAGCGACTGTACCCAAAGTAACAGTGACACTCCGCAAGAGCTACGGCGGTAGCCACATCGTAATGGGTTGCAAACAACTCAAGGCAGACTTGAATTATGCTTGGCCATCTGCCGAAATTGCAGTAATGGGTGCCAGTGGTGCCGTTGCTATCTTGAACGGCAAGGAGGCTAAGGAGCAAGAAGATCCTAAGGCATTCCTCGCACAAAAGGAAAAGGAATACAACGATCTCTTCACCAATCCATACAAAGCTGCAGAATATGGTTATGTCGACGACGTGATCGAACCACGCAACACACGCTTCCGCATCTGCCGTGCTTTGGCACAATTGGAAAACAAGCGCGAGACACGTCCTGCCAAGAAGCACGGCAACAATCCGCTGTAATAACATCTAGCAAAAGGAAAGGACGAAAATATGAAAGTATTCAAGTACAACCTGAACGGACAATCGCTCTGCATCCGTCTAGACGAGAGTCAAGGTACGATCTCCGACATCCTTGTAGACGGTGCGCACCTTGCACCCACCGAGGAAGAGATGCCAGCCTACGCTGCTGCGATAGCACTTGCCTTGATTGAATATGAAGTAAAAGTGGTGCACGACGACGAGCCAGGTGTGATCACACTAGTTCCTCAGCAAACTGATTGGGCACACCCCTCTGCTCTCATGACACAAATTTAATTTTAACTTGTAACGTTGAATGAAGGCGTTAGACCTTAAAACGTTAAATCCTAATCGTCGAACAAATGAAACAATATAAATACAAAATCAATGGTGCTCAATATGACGTGACCATTGATAGCATCTCGGGAAATCTAGCAAAGGTTGAAGTCAATGGCATTCCCTTTGAAGTGGAAATGCAAGGCTCTACGCTGGTCGAAGACAATCTGCCCACGCCATCAGCAGTAGCCGAAGTGGCAGCAAGTGCTCCCACCGTAGCACCAGCAGTCGAAGCTGCTCCTGCTCCCGCCGCTAAGGGGGCAGCAGGCGCTGGCACACCAGTTAAGGCCCCATTGCCAGGCGTAGTCACCAAGGTATTGGTAAGCGCAGGTCAAACTGTGAAAAAGGGCGACAACGTATTAGTGCTCGAAGCTATGAAGATGGAAAATAATATCACTGCGGAATGCGACGGTAGTGTGACTGGCATCTGCGTTGCTGCTGGCGATAGTGTCATGGAAGGCACAGTGTTGCTCACAATCGGTTGATATCATCAATTATCTCTATAGAAAATCAGTCTCCCAAGTATGGAATGTCCACAACTTGGGAGATTTTTTTGTTACCACTTCTTGTCAGGCATATTAACATATAGGGCAAGGATATTTTCTTATACATCAAGAACCCACGAATTCAAATCCTCAACTATTCAGGTTCTTCCTCACTCCACACTTGTTCATCCTTTGGCCAATTGACCAAATAGACGCGATCCGTAGTACGGGTAAGTGCGGTATAGAGCCAGCGCAAATAGGATAGATGGCTTGTTTCATCACTCACAACCCCTTTGTCTATAAACACACAGTTCCATTGTCCACCTTGTGCCTTATGACAAGTCAGTGCATAAGCAAACTTAATCTGCAGCGCATTATAGTAACTATCCCTTCTCACTGCCTGCATTCGCTCACGCTGTGAGGGGATATCCATATAGTCTTGCAGTACATTTTCGTACAGACGTTGATTTTCTTCTTGAGTAAGCGAAGGTGATTCGGAAGTAAGGGTCGAGAGTAACACACGACACTCTATCTCATAATCATCGTAGTCCACAAAGCGAAGTGTAGCATCTGCAAAACGGAAGCCGTGCTGATCATGAACATTCCTCAACCGCACAACCTCTGCCATATCGCCATTGGCTATAAAATCAAAGGGTAATGTTTCCCCTTCGCTCAGCCCAGCACGCAATATTTCTGTCCAATAATAATTGTTCTTGACTGCCATCACACGATCGCCGCGAGACAATTCTTCCTCGCGATCAAAGATTCTTGCTCTGATACCTTGATTGTATACGTTGGCACGTTTGTTCGATCGTGTCACCACCACGACATCATCTGCGCCGCATCTGCTATAGTTGGTCACCAGGGTTTCTATCAACTCGTCGGCTGGCAGAAACCTCACCTCTCCCCTTTTGCTTCCCACAATAGGGGGTATCATCGCAGCTTCGCCTTGTGAGATCTGCTGGCGCAATTCTGTCGCATTTCTCAGCACTCCTGAGACTGAAGTCTGACGCACCACCTCGGTCAATTCGGCCTCGATGGCTTGCAATCCATATCGTCCAAAGGTGGCACCGATCAATGCTGGACTCCTCTCCTCTCCCACCGGTGGCAACTGTGCCGTATCGCCCACCATCAATAGTCGACAACCCTGTCCTTCGTAGACAAATTGGACCAGATCATCTAATAGGCAGCCAGAGCCAAACAATGCACTGCCGCCACCACCAAAACCCATCATCGAAGCCTCGTCTACCACAAACAGCGTCTCCTTGTTTTTATTATACCCCATCTGAAAGCGTGTATCCTCCCCCTTGAACGTCTCCTGGCGGTATATCATCTTGTGAATTGTATAGGCTGGCATCTCCGCATAATGGCTCAGTACCTTGGCAGCTCGTCCTGTTGGTGCCAATAGTACTACCCGACGCCCAATATTTTGCAAAGTTCGTACCAAAGCTGCGACCAACGAGGTCTTACCTGTTCCCGCATAACCGCGCAGGCAAAACACAGTGTCATAGGTAGAGGAAAACAAGAATTGCTCTAATGAGCTAACGGCCACCTCTTGGTCTGAAGTCAGATCATATTTGAAATGATGGAGCAACAATGGACGAAATTGAGGATGTATCATGATACAAAAAGATTATTAGCAAAAAATATACCAAAACCATGCTTTCTGTGCAAATTTACACAAATAGCATCACATCTCCACTTTTTTTACTATCTTCGTAGCAGTTTTATGAAACTATCAGCCAACCGACAGACGGCCGACTTTCAAATCACCCAAGAATTATATCATCTTAAAATCTCACTATGGTAGCTATATTCATCAATTTCCTTGCCATCATCATAGGTAGCGCTATTGGCGCAGTGGCTCGCCGTGGCATTCGCGAGAAATACATCACTGTACTCAACACTGCGATGGGACTTACAGCAATTGTCTTGGGGATCAACGTAGCCATTGAGAGTATGCAAACCAGTCAATATCCCATACTCTTCATTTTCTGCCTATCCCTGGGTGGTCTGCTAGGCACCTTGTTGCAATTAGACACTAGGTTGGAGCGTGCCACTAGTCGTCTATCAAGCGGGGGCGAACTGTCCAAAGGTATCACAACCTCCATTTTACTTTGCTGCGTAGGTACATTGGCCATCATGGGACCTGTGAATAGCGCGCTGAGTGGGGATAATACTTTCCTGATGACGCTGGCTACGATGAATCTGGTCACTATGGTCGTGATGGCTTCTTCCTATGGTTTTGGTGTAGCAATTACTTCGATTGTAGTCTTCCTTTGGTTATCGGGTATTTATGGTATTGCGACCCTTTCAGCCGAATTTATTTCGCCCGAACTGACCAGCGAAATTTCTATCGTCGGCGGTATTCTTATTGCCGCTTCTGGTCTCGGCGTACTCAATATCAAGGATTGCAAAACGATCAATCTGCTGCCTGCATTGATTATGCCCATGCTATTCTTCCTAGGTAAGAAATTGCTAGAGGCGATTAATTGACAGAAAGAATTTATCAGACAAATAGAGAAAGCGAGGGAAAATCAATCATTCCCTCGCTTGCTTGTATTTACAACCTATTCAAATGTTCAGCGGCAGCACCTTTGCCTTTGTATTTGCTGCGTACTGCATTGAATCTGTACCTTACGCTCAATCGTACACAACGTGTGTCACTCATGCCGCTTTGTTCAAACACTGCCTGAGGTAGAAACAGGCGCGGCGCGTTCTTGCCGATGCTGTGCAATAAGTCTTCACCCGAGAGTGTGAAGGATAATGCCCCTTTGAGCATGGTCTTTTGCAGTGATACGTTCAGATAGAAGACATCAGCTCTGGTCAAGCGTGCATTTTGAGTATCACCCGGCGAAGTATATTGTAAGTTCGTGTTAATTGTAAAGTCTTTTGGCAGGGTGAAGGTATTGATCCATTTGCCGACAAATATAGGTTTGTTGAAGCGCATCATTTGTCCTTGCACATCCATCTCGAGCCATTGTTTTTGCACGGCGGCTGTGATTTGCGGCCTCCACCATCCCACCTTCGGCGCGGCGGTAATCATCGCCGTCATACTGGGGATGGAGTGATTAGTCTGATAGATATGAATCGCCGAGGGATTGTTTCTTAACGCTTCGCCCCATGTGATAATCTGGTCCTTGGCATAGTTGAAAGAGACGACACCTTGTAGAAATTTCCACACACCCATCAGCGTCACGTCGTGTGTAATGACTGGTTTGAGTAAGGAATTTCCACTTTGCATCAAATAGCGGTTGCCATAGGTCAAGTTGCTGGACAATTCGCCGTAGGTTGGTCTGCGCGTCTTGGTATTATAGGAGAGCATCCACTGCGTTTGTTTCCATTTCGTAGAGAGTGATACGTTGGGGAAGAATCGGTGGTAAATGCGGCTCTGTTCTGGGCGATAAATACCAGCAGAGAAATAATCGAAATCTACGTATTCGTAGCGTAAGCCGGCGGAAAGTTGCCCCCACTTGAAGGGGCGTGCATATTCTGCAAAGGCTGCTGCATTTTGCTCCTTGAGTTGTGAGTAGGAGGTCACGACGCCATATTGCTCGGTGGGAACTATATTGTCGTCATGGCGGTCTGTGAAAGTATATTGAGCACCTATGCAGAATCTGCCCTGCCATAGTGGGAAAGCATATTGACCCTTGGCTGCGAAGAGTTGATTGCTCACGGGATTCACCGATTCCACGATGCGGTCATCGTTGTTCTCGCTTTCCTCTACGGTGATTTGTTGCTTTTCATGCTTGTTGGTATAAAAGTCGGCGTCGAAGGAGAGTTCGCCCTTGCCGATTTGTCCGACGTAGTAGGCGTTGAGTTGGTGCAGCGGGTCGTGCTTTCCCTTTATGTCAAGGCGGCTTTCCAAATGGTCCACATATTGTCCGTTGGCCCATACGTCTGCGCTCAATGTGCCGTAGCCTCTGTCGTCGAAGTCGTTGCTGAGGTCATAGCGCACGCCGATGCTGTGCCGCGGAGTGATGTCGTAATTAAATCCCAACTTGCCACCGAGGTGCCATTTCTCACCTGTGCTCGTTTGCTCAATACGCTGTGTCCACAGGGTGTCGGCATTGACTTCCTGGAAGAGTTCTGTGTCACCATACCCCTTGCCTTGATAATAATTGATGCCAGCGAAGATGTCCAAAGCGTTGCGTCGGTAGTTCAAGTCCAGCGAAGTGTTGCCATAGGTGTGTCGTCCTTGCTTCAATTGCCCCAATGCGTCGAGACTGATCCCCTCGCCCTGTCGCTTAATCGTACGGATACGCACCACGGCATTAGTCGTCGCATCATATCGTGCGCCGGGATTGCGCACCACCTCGACGGCTCGGACTTCGCTGGGGCGGAGCAGTGAAAGTTCGGCGGCGTCTCGCACTCGTCGACCATTGATATAGTACACCGGTGTCCCCTTTCCGATCACTTCGATACCATCCTTTGTGCGTCCCAGGCCTGGGATTTGCTCCAGCATCTCTTCGGCCGTATTCATTTTCTCCAGATATGTGCCGCTCACCGTAGTCACTAGTGCATCGCCCTCGATACGTGCTATGGCGCGCTGGGCGGAAACGACTGCTTCACCCAGGTTTTGCGTCATTGTATCTACGTGCAGACTATCGCGTCCGTCGTTTCGTACAGGTATAGCGGTGGCTGTGCCGCAGGTCATTATTGCCCCGGCAACTGCCAAAAGTGAATAAGTTTTCATCGTGAATTATTTTGCGGAATCTGCGTCCTTTTCTTTTTGATAAGCCTCTTCGAGCATCTCCAGAGTTACACCCAGTTGCTTCATGCGTTTGAACAAGTCGGGCAGGAATTCGTGCATGAACTCCTGTCGCCTTTGCTGCGTGATAATATCGTAAGCATCGGGTGATACGAAGTAGCCCAGACCGCGACGATTGTAGATGACGCCTTGCAGAGCCAAGGTTTCGTAGGCCTTGACAGCCGTATTGACATTCACACCCAGCAGGGCGGCATATTCGCGCACGCCGGGCACTTTGCCGTCGGTGGGATATACGCCTTGCAGGATATCGTCTGCCAAACGCTCGGCCATCTGTATGTAGATGGGGTGCGAAGTCTTAAATTCTGTCATACCATGTTTGTTTAGAGATAACCTGGATACGGTTGTAAAGACGGCGGGTCAGGCAGAACTGGACCACACTTAATACGAGCAGAATGTAGGCTGCGGCGATACGCATCCCATCAAAAACATTGTCAACGGTACTCTCGCCAGGAACGTCAAAATTTTCCATGAAAAGTACCAATAGGATAAAACCACCCATCAGACACAGCGTAGATTTCAACAAAGCACGGCGACGGAATAGCGCACTGCCCATGGCATAGAACGTCGCAATCCAAGTCATAAACGCACAAAACAAGAAATGGTCCAAGGTTTCGCCATCCCAATAAAAAGTCGTTTTGAGCAGCATGTCTGGTATCAGCTTGTGGCAGATCAGTGGTAGCGTGTTTTCAAAAAGCAATGGAGAAAGTATCCAGCGTGTCACGTCTGCCAAAACTATAGCAATCACAAATACGATAGGGAAACCTACACAGCAGAGCAGGAAACGGGCTGCAAACTTCTCGCCTTTTGTCGCAGGCAGCATCAGTTGATGCACACGCTTCTGCTTGGTGGAGAAATTGGCAAAGAGCTCGGATATGAATACCAGGGTCGTGCATACTATAAATACAGGCATTGAATTATATACGGCTACGTAAAATCTTTCGCTGCCATCATGTAATAGATATTTGGGGTGGACTAAGTATATAAGCATCAGCGTACCCAGAAAAAGTCCGACAAGGAGGCTGATGTATCTCTTGCGATTCATGCTCAAATCCTGCAGTAGCAAGTATTTGATGCGGGTTAGTGAATTTGAGTTCATATATAGGGATATTAATTCTGTTAATCTGTTGTTTGTTTTTCTCTATTCAATATAAATATATAGGAGTGATTTTCTTCCTATGCCTTCAAATAGCGTTCCACCAAGTCGGGTTGTACGGACAAGGCATTGAAGAAGAGTTCCAGATTGAGCACCGTTTCCTCGCCGCCAGGGTTGGGATAAACCACAGCCGTACCTGCCAGGTTGGGCTCTTGGTAAATCACATTGCTCGGCACGTCACTTGTCGGCACTACGGCAAAACTCAGGTGCTCGGTGATGTCCGCAGTAGCCCCCTCGTAGTGCAGTTTGCTGTTCTTGAGCAGAATGACGCGATCCAGCAGATACTCCACATCGCGCACTTGGTGAGTGGAAATGATGATGATGCGCTCGTCGTTCATGCACGAGGTGACGACACGGCGAAATACGGCCTTGGAGGGAATGTCCAAACCGTTTGTAGGTTCGTCCAACAGGAGCAGTCGTGTGCCCGTAGCCAATGCGAAGCAGAGCATCGCCTTTTTCTTTTGCCCCATCGACAGACTCTTCAGGTCGACGTCCATGGGCAATTCA
>JAEIGA010002519.1_pt1 | contig 29154 bp, 21 predicted proteins | sample 9270691 | NCBI WGS metagenome assembly JAEIGA01 (sample SAMN17057246, study PRJNA624740) | gut metagenome | biome: biome; isolation source: fecal sample | host: Bos grunniens | place: China: Xizang | collected 2019
GTGCTTGAGATACCAACCGAATGAAATCTTTTCGAGCCCCATCACAACGACTCCTGCTGCCGAACCGATGATAAGCATCGAACCACCTACACCTGCACAATAGGCCAAAAGTTGCCAGAACAATCCGTCAACGCCCATGTCACCCGTAGGAGCAAGTGGGTACATACCGATGCAACCTGCTACCAAAGGTACGTTGTCTACAATACTTGACAATACACCTATGGCACCTGTTACTAGGTAATAGTTACCATTTGATGCCTCATTGAGCCAAGTACCAAGGGCAGAAAGCACACCGATCTCTTCCAAACAACACACGGCCATCAGGATACCGAGGAAGAAGAGTATTGTACTCATATCAATGCGTGAGAGCAAATTTGATACTCGTTTCTTCATGCCATCGCCATCAAACTGATGTTTCAACTTCGCATAGAAAAGTTCGGTGGTCATCCATAGTACAGCCAACACTAATAGGATGCCAACATAGGGAGGTAGGTGTGTGATGCTTTTGAAAATGGGCACGAAGATCAAACCGCCCACACCAATTGCAAATATTACTTTGCGTTGCAAGGCAGAGAAGTCCTCGGTACTGTTGCTCTCTTCTGCTGCAGGTATCTCCAATGTCCCTTTCAACAATGGTTGCAATAATAGTGCGGGTACTACCATTGATACGACCGAGGGTACAAACAATTGTACGATTACGCCTGCTGCGGTGATAAGGCTCATATTCCAAAGCATAATTGTAGTGACATCGCCAATGGGAGAGAAGGCTCCTCCGGCATTAGCCGCGATAATCACCAGCGAAGCATAGACCATGCGATCAGATTGCTTTTTCACCAACTTACGGAGTACCATCACCATCACAATACTGGTAGTCATATTGTCGAGAACGGCAGACAAAATGAACGTCAGCACTGCGATACGCCAAAGCAAATAACGCTTATTTTTTGTTTGCAGTGAATTTCTCACAAAATTAAATCCGCCATTTTGATCGACCACTTCGACAATAGTCATGGCACCCATCAGAAAGAAAAGCGTAGTAGCTGTCGCTCCTAAGTAGTGTTCCATAATACCGCTCACAGCATTTCCCGCATTTTCACCAGGAGCCAGTGTAATGTATTCCTCAGGTGAAATCATAAACAAGGTCCAGCATGCTACAAACATGAATAATGCGACTGCTGCCTTGTTAACCTTAGTGATGCTTTCGAGGGCGATACAAGCGTAGCCCAGTACGAACACCACAACGATAGTAAGAGTTAGTGCTGTCATAGTTAGAAAAGTTTTTGGATGAGTAATGATTCTGCTTCTTCATAAATACACACATCTGTCACAGGAGTATATTCATAGTTGACAAAGCGGAACAATTGTAGCGCAGTGAAGCGACCATCTACTGCCGCGCACATTTCCAAATGATAGTTGCCGATATTTGCTTGGGGCAGCTTGCCATATTTTTCCACTAAATCGTTGAGTTGAGCACGTGGTGCCTCTATGATTTTTTTCAGACATTCGCCGTCTTGCGGTGTATAATCGTATGTTTTTGCTTTTAACTTATTGTCGGAAGTCACGTAATAATAACTTTTGCCAAAGAGTGACTTTTTGCATTGAATAAGTGGGAGGGCAAGCACTTGGCTCGCCATATCGAAATTAGTAATACTAGACATTTTCTTTGTTGAATATTGCGAAACCTGTCTGGAGGTTTCAGAGTTGATAAATAAATACGAGTTTTGTTGCCCAATCGTAGATAAAAAGGCACGCTAATTAGGGGATACCAAAGAAGGCAAAGAGATATTCGAGCGATCGAAATCCTTCACCAATGCATCCGTGTCATAAGAGAGAGTGGGTTCAACAAAGAAGATGCCTCAAAGCCACAACGTAGCGGTGACATGAGACAAAAAACCGATAGTGCGCCGTCCGCTCGGATGACGCAAAGATAGTCTTTTTGAAATAAGAAAGTTGAAAAAAAACGAACCAATGCCATTTCGCTTCCCAGCGTTGGAAATAAGATGTCGTCAATATCCTGCCAGGACGAGTGGTCAGGATGCGATAAAGATGGCTTGAATCTGAGAAAGTAGCCAATGGCATTCCGGCTTCACCCTTTGAGAAAGAATAAGCATCGGTAGCCTGGGGTGTCACCGTAGATACAGGTTCTACACGTTCTGTCACAGAACGTGCAGAGAGGTTCACACCACCGATGGCGAACCAAAGACAAACGATGAGCAACCAGTATCTTTTCATTAGAAATATCAAATTAACGTCTTATGCCAGTTTGTTCTGCACTTATGAAATCAACCTAACATGGTACAATATTATATATATAAGTGCACAAAAGAGATTTAATTTCTAATCGGCATGAGATGGAATGTGCGATCATTCACCAAGTATCAAAACCTTGATAAAGTCTTTCAAACGAATAGGACCTATGCCAAAAGCATTCTGAGAGTCGTTGATCAAAAGCACAGTCTGACGACCATCTGCCAACGTGCGACCTAAACACATGCCCTCGTAATTGGCCCAAGTGTGCACAAAGGGATTCAACTTAGTGGAGAAACGTGCAATCAGTTCCTTTGTCATAAATTTATTCGGGTCAAAATCTTTGAAATCCGTTGAACCGTCAATCGCTTCCTCATTGTTGGGGTCAACAATAAATACTTTGCAATATACATCCGAACTCAAATAACCATTTGAGACGTTGGCTTCGCGTTCCAGCACCAACAGACGACCATCGGGCAGAGCACATAGTGCCGGCACGCCGTAGGCATAGGTCATGCCGAAGTCGTTATCCATGCCGCGGTCCATACGATAGGCGTATTGGGCAACGGGTTGTAAGTCGGCATCGAAGCATTGCAAGCGCAGGTAGTTTTGTCCCTTGGGATTCTTCGGACCTGCTGCCACGCCGTCCTTCTTGAGCATACTTTCCGTGACGGTCCATAGTTTTTGAGACACGGAATCGTAGGTCAGGGCCTCGAATCCATAGTTGGGAACAATATTTTCATGGGCAAAGATACCTGGCACGACAACACTACGTCCTGTCAATGTGCCATCCATCGCATATTCCAGAATAGACTGGTCCCCCTCGCCACTAATCAGCAAGGTGTTGGTGTGTGGCAGGTAGGCAATGCCCTCTGTGTCGCGTGTACTTAAACCTTTTTCATCTAATTTGGGGTCAGGATTTCCCTTGAATCCCTCCATTGCTACGTGTATCACGTCGCCAGTCACCTCATCTTGCAGAATTTGGAAAAGGAAAAAACCGTCTTGAGGTTCCTTGTCGCTCACGATAGCATAACGATTGTCGCCAATTGCAGTAATGCCGCTATAGTTGGCCGTTCCGATGTTCCAACGCGACAGATTCTGCTGCTTGCGCTCCACTGCCTGCTGCGCCGAGGCACTTGCGGCGAACAAAATGATTAAGGAAAGAAATATCTTTTTCATGACGTTATATCGATCTTATTTGAATGGTATTTTTCTTGTTCTTGGTGTCTTGAAAAAACATTAGACCTTTTTCAAATTTCCTTAGACCTTTTTCAAAAAAGGTTTGACTTTTTTTTCACAAGGTCTTGGTTTGTTAAATCTCGGTCTTTTGCTGCTTGGCAGAAGTCTGATTTATATGGCCCGAATTCTACTTTTTGAGTTAGTTTGCGTTAGTAAACGAACTTTCGTTCCACCTTACCTTTTTCCGTATTCAACGTTACACAGATAGAGTCAACTCCACGTCTCAGCTGATTGGAGAATGACGCCAGTGGGCAGGACGAGAAATAGTCTTGCTTATACAGAAAGGGCGCTTGCTGAATCTTGGTTTCCAATGTCAAGTACAACATTTTGTAAGTGCCAAGTGCATTTGCCTTCTCCTCGGTGCAGATGTAGCCCCATGTGAGTCCATTTTTCTCCTCGCCAGCAGGCATTCTGACATGTACGTTGAGCCAGCGACTCTGTGTCTTCCACAGCGAAATCAACTCCACCGGATCCTGCCTCACTGCCCCTGTCAACATTGGCATAGGCGCATTAGAGGGGATGATGCCCAACTGATAGAGTGCCGCACCACTACTGCTTATCGTATAAATGGTATAGGCGCGATACACAGCATTTGAGGTATATCCACTTTGGGGATTGAGCAAACCGTACGAAGTGCCTTGTTCTGTAATCAAGGTGCGCAATGTGCCACTCGGATCAGCATGCAATTCCACCAAACCTTCGATGTAGGAAGGCAAGGGTTCTTGTTCTTTTTCGCAAGAAGTGAACAAGAGGAACAAAATGCTTATGAGCAGCAAAAGTCGTCTCATTTAGCAGCCAGTTGATTGTACAAAGGATTGGCATACATCTTGAGTATTGACTCACGCAAGAAGGCTTCATCCTTGTTTTCCAGATCTACCATTGCAATGCGTTCTGCCAAGTATTTTTCAAACGCCGCCTTGTCTTCAGCAGTGTAGTTCGCCTCGTGATTAGCCGTGCCTTCGAGCAAATCTGCCGCTACATAATTGCAGGGATACATTTGGTATGAGCGGTGAATGTCTTGGTCTATGCGACGAGCGACTTCTGCGAAAAATTCAGCCTTAGGCATATCAGCCAATTCGGGCAACCATGCATTGATGCAAGGTGCTGCATGGTAATGAATACGTCCCTTGTAACCGAAAATACCCGTTTGCATATTCTGCAAATCGTCTTGCTTGCTCTTCTTAAATTCAGGGTTGTCGCGCTTTTGCTGAAACTCTTTTGCCTTGAGATAATCGCAAGGGTCAAATTCGTACGAGATCGCCAATGGTACGATATTGAGTGCAGAAAGGCGCTCTACTGGAGTACCTTCGCCACCCATTGCCATCATCTTGAGCACAGACTCCTGTGTGCGGTCATTACTATCCTTGGCGCGGCCTTCACGTTGTGCGATCCAGATGTTTTCACCTTTTTCGCGCACAGCGAAGTGCATATACTTGCTCATACGCATACTACTTGCCAACATTTCGCGCATCGAAAGCGAACGTTGCACAATGAAGGATTTGTTGACACGTACCAACTTCTTAATCCAGGGATAAATCAACAGATTGTCACCTATTGCAATTTCCACAGTAGTGGGGAAATTATTATCAACGAGCATGACGCTGAGCAAAGCCGAATCGAGCACAATATCTCTGTGGTTGGAGATAAAAGTGTACTGCTGGTTCTTATCAGCCAAAACCTCGGCATTCATATCACAACCTGCGCTGCATTTTGCCAAGAGTTGCTTCAACAGTGGATAGAAGAACATCTTCTGCACCTCAAGGTTGGTTTGACAAGACAGAAGCGCCGCTTTGAATTGCTCTTTTGGCATGCCGCCGAGCATAGACAAAGCCACTTGCATGAATTGTTCGTCTGCCAAGAGTTCGTTGAAAACTTCGGGCAATTCCTCGGGACTATATGGACGGATTTCGTCAAATTCAGCAGGTACTTTCATAGTTTTTCGTTTTATAAAGTTTATATTCTGTGCTATCCGATATATATTATAGCGGAGTAGTTACAAAAATTTTTCTCCGCTTTATCAATTCAATTTACCTTCGATAATATCAGAGAGTACGTCCTTGATATCCAAACCAGCGGCGCGCACTTGCTGCGGAATAAAGCTTGTCACTGTCATACCAGGGGTAGTATTGATTTCAAGCAAATTGATTTCTTCATTACCCTTCTCGCCCGACAGGATATAGTCGATGCGGATGATACCATAGCAGTCCAGCACTTGATAGATGCGACGTGTCGTTTCGGATACACGGCGTGCTGTTTCTTCTGCAATGCGTGCAGGGGTGATTTCCTCTACCTTGCCGTTATATTTAGCATCGTAATCGAAAAATTCCTGTGTTGTCACCACTTCTGTGATAGGGAAAGTCACGATTTCTTCGCCTTTCTTGTAACAGCCGCAAGTGATTTCTGTACCCACCATTTCACGTTCCACCATCACCTCGTCGCTTTCGCACATCGCCTTCTCTATCGCTGCCACCAGTTCGTCGGCTTCTTTCACCTTGGTCACGCCAAAGCTACTGCCGCCAGCATTGGGTTTGACGAAGCAAGGCAATCCTACTCTTTCCACCATACTTTCGACGCTGGGCAACACTTCGCCCTTGCGAATCAGCAACGAGTCGGAGATATGGAGTTCGGGATAAGCGCGCAGATAGTTGTTGAGCGCAAATTTATTGAAGGTCAAGGCCTCTACCAACACACCGCTGGTAGAATATGGCATACCTATCAAGTCAAAATAACCTTGCAAAATACCATCTTCGCCAGGTGTGCCATGTATTGTGATATATGCAAAATCGAATGTATGACGTCCATCCTCAGCAACGAAAGAGAAATCGTTCTTGTCAATAGGATAAGTTACATCTTTGTATTGTACATGCCATTCTGCACCATGCATCACGACGACATAACAATCGTATTTTTCATGATCCATAAACGACATAATTCCTTCTGCACTGCGCAGTGATACGCCATATTCCGAAGAATCTCCTCCGGCTACTATTGCAATTGTTTTCTTCATTGCTTGTTTCGTTTTATCTTGTATTATATGATCTATTCTTAAGTTTATTTCCTGAGCACTTATGCTGACGAGGTCTTACCAAACTCCCATTACGTCATTGCAGCAGCATAGCGTCTCCACTTCTCGAGCATTTCCTCCATATCCTGAGCAATTGGTGTGGTGAAGTCCATTTCTTCGCCTGTACGTGGATGTTTGAATCCCAAGGTCAGAGCATGCAGGGCTTGACGTGGGCAGATCGAGAAACAGTTTTTGATAAAGGCGGCATAATGTCCCGATGTATTGCCGCGAAGTATTTGCTCGCCACCATAGCGTTCGTCGTTGAAGAGCGGATGTCCGATGTGCTTCATGTGTGCACGGATCTGGTGAGTACGGCCAGTTTCTAGGACACATTCTACCAACGTGACATAGCCAAAACGTTCCAATACACGATAGTGTGTGACAGCAGATTTTCCAATTTCGGAATCGGGCGGAAAGACTGCCATTTGCATCCGATCCTTGGGGTTGCGTGCAATATTTCCCTCGATACGTCCACTGTCTTCCTGGAAATTGCTCCACACAAGTGCGTTGTACTTGCGTCGCGTCGTCTTGTTGAAGAATTGTTCGCAGAGTTTAGTCTTGGCATCAGGTGTCTTGGCCACGACCAATAGTCCGGAGGTATCCTTGTCTATGCGGTGCACCAATCCTATCGTAGGGTCGTTGGGGTCATAGTCGGGATTATCCCGCAGGTGCCAGGCAATGGCATTGACCAACGTGCCCGTATAGTTGCCGCAACCAGGGTGCACCACCAATCCCGCAGGTTTGTTGATCACGATCAGGTCGTCGTCCTCATAGACAATATCCAGAGGAATCTCCTCGGGGATAATAGTATTTTCGTATCTGGGTCGGTCCAATTTCAGCGTCACCACATCGCCTGGTTTCACGCGATAGTTGCTTTTCACCGGCACGTCGTTGACGTGCAGATAACCCGCCTTGGCTGCTGCCTGTAGTCTGTTGCGTGATGTGTCGGGCAGGTGGTCCAGCAAGAATTTATCAATACGTACGAGTTGCTGACCCTTGTCTGCGACAACACGAAAGTGCTCATAAAGCTGAGCACTTTCATCCATTTCATCGAGTTCAATATCTTCACTCACACCAATTTCACCCTGCGCATCTGCCATAGGGAGTTCTGATACAAATGTAGTGGTATGCGAGGACATCGATATATTTTTCATACCTTTTTCTTCTAAACGTTACACGTCCTATAAACGAAGTTGAGCCTTGAACCTATTGACCCATCAAACTATTTATTCGTCATCGCGCGAGAACAGACTTTTTTATTCTTCTTCGAGGAATTCGTCGTGTATTTCCAAGTCATTGTAGTCCATTTGACCAGCCCTTTCGACATCAGTCGTGTCTATGTATTCATTGAAGAAACTATCTGTACCAGTGAATGTCTCCATCAATGATCCATCACTAACGACCAGCACCAGGGGCGCCTTGGCAGAAACCTTATCACCACCCTTGAGCACCTTGCCACGACTTTTGATTTGAAGCACCCAATCCTTAGCTTCGCCTTTGACATATTCTATCGGTGCAAGCTTAAACCCGATATTGGTCAAGATAGTCCTTGCTTCCATCAAAGTACAGTTGCCGATGATACCATCAGGGATTTCGATCGTAGGTGTCAACGTATTGATAAAAAGTTCAATCACGCGACCAGCTTTCACTTTTTCGCCAGCTGCTACAGACTGGATGATAACTGCTCTATCAGGTACTTTCTCACGATAAGCCTTGCCAATAATGAGATAGTCCAAGCCTATAGATTCCAGTTTTTTCTTAGCTACTTCAATATTCTGACCATACAGATCGGGCACTTCAATTTCCTCGCCATGATCAGTATATACATCCAAACTATAGAATAAACCAAAACACAGCAAAACTGATACGGCTATCATTCCCAAACAATTCAGCATCATCAATGGGCTGAACAAATTCTTAAGAAATTCCTTTACCTTCATTTTATAATATATATAATTGTCGCAAAGTTAATAAAACACGATTGCATGACCAAATCGGATGCCATGTTTTTGTTGTACAATATTTTTGCGACACACTTTTGTTTTACACTGGACAGAAACACCCGGACATTCGCTTAGCAAACAGGAGATGAAATGTAGTCTCAACAATCCATGGTATCTTTCATAGCATCACTATGATACCATATACATTTCGCCCGATGCGATTCAAACCGCGCTGTATAAAGTACAATAAAAGAAGAGGAAAATGCAAATTGGAATCATGCATTTTCCTCTTCTTCTATTGGGAATCTGTCAGAACGATTCCGCCTCTTGATTACTTCTTGCCGTGTACTTCGTCAGATACGGTCAATTTCTTACGTCCCTTAGCGCGACGTGCAGCCAATACGCGACGACCATTTGCAGTCTGCATGCGTTGACGGAAACCATGCTTGTTGTTTCTCTTTCTGTTGTGAGGTTGGAATGTTCTTTTCATTTTATTCTATGCTGTTTTATTATTAATTCATTGCCTCCCCATAGTGCTTCTACGGGTTTCGGGTTGCAAATTTAGCAATTATTTTTTTATCACACAAATAAGTATGCATTTTTTTCACCATTCGGCACATTATTCGCGCCAAAAGTGATTATTGTGCAAAGCGGCGTGCCTGTTCTTCGATTAATTCTTTGTCATCAAAGTAGTTGATCTTCATTGCACGGCGTACGTCTGCCAGTGTGTCTGCTGCCACGGCGCGCGCATCGTCGCATCCCTTGCGCAGCATATCGTAGATGGCGGGGATATCCTTCTGGAACTCCATTCTGCGCTGACGGATGGGTTCAAGGGTTTCGTTCAGGACTTTTTCCAAGAATTTCTTGCATTTCACATCGCCCAAGCCGCCACGTTGGTAGTGTGCTTTGAGTTCGTCCAGGTTGGCATAGTCGGGCAGATAGCGCTCGAAGTGCTCGTCTGTACAGAAGGCATCGAGATAGGTGAATACGCAGTTGCCTTCGACATGGCCTGGGTCGGACACATTGATGTGCGTGGGGTCTGTGTACATCGACATCACCTTCTTGCGCATTTCATCAGCCGATTCGCTCAGATAGATACAGTTGCCCAAAGATTTGGACATCTTCGCCTTGCCATCAGTACCTGGCAAGCGCAAACAAGCATTGTTGGTGGGCAACATGATAGATGGTTCGACCAGGGTGTCGCCATAGATATGATTGAAGCGGCGCACGATTTCGGTGGCTTGTTCGATCATGGGCTTTTGGTCTTCGCCCGCAGGCACAGTGGTAGCACGGAAGGCACAGATGTCTGCTGCCTGGCTGATGGGATAAGTGAAGAAGCCCACGGGGATACTTGATTCGAATCCGCGCATTTGGATTTCAGTCTTCACAGTCGGGTTGCGCTGCAAGCGGCTGACGCTGACCAAGTCCATGAAGTAGAATGACAGTTCGCAAAGTTCGGGAATCTGACTTTGGATGAAGAGTGTGACGCGCTCGGGATCCAGTCCGCAAGCCAGATAGTCCAATGCTACCTCGATGACATTCTGGCGCACCTTTTCGGGGTTTTCCATATTATCGGTTAGGGCTTGTGCATCGGCTATGAAGACAAACATCTTCTTGTAGTCCCCTTCGTTTTGCAATTCTACACGGCGGCGCAACGAACCCACGAAGTGTCCGATGTGCAATCTACCTGTTGGACGGTCGCCCGTCAAAATTATCTTTTCCTGTGCCATAATGCTATATCGTTTTATTGTGTGCGTGATGCGCATAATAGACCTGGACGCACTGCCCCACCCTATTATTGCAGCGCAAATTTACCATTATTTTTTTATCAGACCAAATTACGTTTGAATAGAAATAGGCGAACGGGTGTTCGGATGAACTTTTTTTGTGAAGAAAGCCATACAAGAAAACCACTCTCCTACCCCCATTTTTAACGATCTATTTTGTCAGGAGAGGAAGTGCAGTTTCAAAAAAATAAAAAAAGTTTTCACCCACCGACTCCCCTTGTGTTTATCGTACTTTCAGAGCCTTTTTGAAATGTTAAAAAAATCTACAAAGATCAATTAAGATGAAGACACCCTCTGCCACATCGTATCTTTGCACTGTCAATTAAAATGGCGCAAGCATGCGCTTATTATATAATAGAGGTATAACCTGATCAGAGGGAATCCTATGAAAACTATCCCCAAACCGATTGACAGCGCTCTTTGACTTATTGCACAAAAAAAGTTCGCTAGAGGTAGCGAACGAAGGTATAACATGATGCCTAACTTCACAAAAGACCATGCATCTTTCGAATCCTCCATCCAGAGACCTACTCAACACATAGTCTGTCAGGCGACTCATCGCCATGTTTGCTTGCATACATACAGCAAGACGGGTTGAAAACGTGTTCATATAGATGGCATCCACTATCCTATCTGAGCTATAGGCCAAGCGCAGCCCCAGGTTGTTGTTGCGATTGTCGGGATAGTTGTTGTTGCGATACGCTACACGACAGTTCCTGGCGTTGTTGTTCCAGCTGCCACCACGGTTCACGCGGTTAGAGCCCTTTCGTTTTCCACCTAAATTCTATTTAAAATAGCAGCACGCTGATCTCTGGACGATACGTGTCGGGTAAAAGCCAACACAGGTTGCATATGCCTGCACATATCTTCCTGAGTCATCCTACACTCATCATATTTCCAATACATAGACTTCAGATGACGCTGAAATCGTTTCAGACTATGACGCGACAGACTCGTAGTATATTTAGAAATACGATACCCCAGAAAGGTACACATCTGCGTAGTAGGATGCAATGAAAATATCTTCATTTCCAAACCAAGCCTATCTGCAATAAAATCACGAAAAGCTTTGCCTATACGAAGTAGTCGTGATGGGTCATCATCCCACAGTAGCATGTCGTCCATATATCGTACATAAGCTCGAACATGAAGCACCTCGCGCACATAGTGGTCTGCTACACCGAGGTAGTGATTAGCAAAATATTGGCTCGTCAGGTTGCCGATCGGTAGCCCGCGTCCAGCTGTCACCTCATAGCTATCAATGATATGTCGAAATATATTCAGCAGTTTGGGATCTTTGTACATTCTGTGCAACTGCTTAATCAATATATCATGGCAAATCGTATCAAAATACTTGCGAATATCCAATTTCAAACAATAGCGGTAGCGCCTTTGATGGGATATCGCACGAGAGAGGGCTGCGTATGTACCTCGCCCCACACGACTAGCAAAGCTATCATCCGTCTGAAAGCGTTCGAAATCTTGATGGCATATATTCATCAACGCATGCTGCAAGATACGATGATGCAGTGATGTAGCACAGATCTGTCTTTCCTTGGGATCATAGATCTTGAAATAGTGGTATTTCACTTGAGGTATTTCTCCTCTATCCAACAAATGAGAAAGATCTGTCAGATTTTCCTGCCAATGACGCCTGTATGCGATAACTTCGCATTTGCCTTGCTTTCCACGACAAGCTTTCCAGTATGCCAGTCGCAAATTGTCCATATCGTAGACAGACTCCATCACATACCCACGGCGCTTCATCTATATTGGGAAAGCCAATTCAATCAATCTATTAGAATATCTATCGACACGTGCTGGTCCAATACCATCTATGGTCAACATAGTTTCGGCTGAGATCTCTTCCATTTTGGCCATCTCTGCCAATTCCTTGTCTGTGAAGATGGCGTAGGCTGGAACACTTTCCTCACGAGCAATTTTCTTGCGTGCGTCCCTCATTTGCGAAAATCTCTCGAAATCTTCAGAACTCAATATTTCCTTATAGTCTACACGCTCAGTCGGACGCGATTTTTCCTTCTGTTGGGGAACAGAACCCTCTATATAGGTCACAACAAAAGTCCAAAAACCACGCTGAGCATCATATTCTTGCTTGACTTCAACTACACGTGTACTGCGAAGAAATTTGTTCATTTCCTCGGTACCAGCTTCGTGGTCTACAGGTGAAATTGTAAAAATTTTGATTTGCATAATATTACTTTTTAGGCATTGGGTGTGCCAGAAGTTTCGCTTTTGGGGCTCGTCCCTCGCTCCCCTTTTGCTTCACTTCTCCCACCCCCAATGCATTTTAGCTCAGATTATATGAACTATAGGGCCAAGCGCAGCCCCAGGCGGTTGCGGCGAAAGTCGGGAGAGTAGCTGCAGCGAAACGCTACACGACAGTACCTGGCGTAGCTGATCCAGCCGCCACCACGGTACACGCGGCGAGAGCCCGTAGTGGGACCAGTAGGATTGTAAGATGGGGATTTACTATAATACTGGCTATCGAACCAGTCTTGACACCACTCCCACACATTGCCACTCATATCATAGAGTCCCAATTCATTGGAGCTTTTTTGCTTGACGGGGTGAGTGCCATAGTCGGGATGGGAAGAACCCTTGTCGTAGGAATTCACATCATACCACGCAACCTCCGACAGGCTATTGCTGCCGCTATATTTAAACCCACGCGATCTATTGCCACCACGAGCAGCATATTCCCATTCCGCCTCAGTAGGGAGACGGAATTTCTTTCCCGTCAAAGCATTGAGTTTGCGAATAAAGGTTTGGCAATCGTCCCAAGAAACTTGCTCCACTGGGCGCTGACTATTACCTGTGAAATAGGAGGGATTATTGCCCATCACTGCATACCACAACTGCTGAGTCACCTCGGTTTCACCGATATAGTAGTCACTCAGTGTAACACTATGCACAGGTTTCTCGTCGTCGTAAGCATCGCTATCATTCGAGCCCATTCGGAAAGTACCACCCTGGACATGGACCATCTGGAAAGAGACACCATTGACTGTGAAAGTCTGTGTAGATAGTTTACCTTGCGACTTTGAAGCTTGCTTTGCTGGGGTCTTTACGTTATTTGCCTTTTTCGCTGGTGCCTTTGCTGCAGATGATTTAGACGGATTTTGAGTTTTAGACGGATTCAACTGACTCTCCACGTATGGATCCTTTTTGCCCGACAACTCCTTGTATATATTATAGGTAGTACGTGCCATCTCTTTGTTGCCATTCTTCAAATGCTTCTTGGTCGCAGTCAGATATTCTGAATAGGACTGGGCAAAAGCAATGGGAGAAATGGCCAAGAAAAAGATAACTATGAATATTTGTCTCATCATTTTGATTTACTTACTATTTCTTTTACTCCTTCCAATTGCTTGTTGCACTTGGTCAAACTATCATTCAACAGTTTGATACTATCATTCAGTTTGTAGGTACGAGATTGTACCCGAGATTCTACCATTACACTATCCACAACCTTGACTGGGGGGAACAATGATGGCAGAGATTTGCTAGCCGTAGCACCACCAAGGATATAGCCCAATACCAGTGCGATCAAAGCAGTACCCATCAATACTGTGTTGGACTTCATACTAGCGCCCGGAGACTTTTGGGTAGAAGATTTGCGCTTTGATGTAGATGAAGATGTCGTTGTAGGAGATGATGCTGCTGAAGGTTGGGTTGATTTAGCCAACTTTTTAGTTTTTTGCACACCATGCTGCGATTTCACCTTCGACTGCTTTTTCTGTGGAGTTGAAGGAGTGGGTGTAGCTGAGGGCTCCTCTACGGACAATTCTAAACGCACGGGGGCTGACTCCTGTGGCAAATTGGCCTGCACCAACACCACAGTGACATTATCCTTACCCCCTGCGACGTTGGCCGAGTCGATCAATGCCTGGACCTTTTCTTCGAGCGAGATATTTTCTGCCAGTATCTCCTTCATCTGTACAGACGTGATCATATCGCACAATCCGTCCGAGCAGAGCAAGAGTATGGATGATGGTTGTAATGGGAAGGTGTCGACCTCGACCTCCTTGGTATCCTCCTCCCAATGCGCAGAGCCAAGGTCACGACTGATGATATTGCGCTGTGGATGCGCCATAGCCTCCTCCTCGGTCAAATCACCGATTTCCTCGCGATACCCTACGAGAGAGTGATCGTGAGAGAGTTTGTGGATGAAACCCTCATTATATTCATAGAGTCGCGTGTCGCCGACGTGTGCCATATTGATGCGACGCGCCTCCTCCTCGACCAAAATGGCGGTAAGGACACAACTCATTCGATCGAATTGGGGCTGCAGCTTGCGTTCCTCGTGTATCGTATTGTTGGCATATATGACAGCTTGCTTCAACAGTTCATGTCGTTCGCCATTGGAATATTTCTCCAAATATTCGACTATACACTTTTGCGCTATTGCTGCAGCAACCTCGCCACCTTCGTAGCCACCAACGCCGTCAATAGCTACAGCCAAGACGTGGTGTTCGTCCCATATATTTTGTACAACGAAGGCATCCTCGTTGTTGGTACGAATCATACCCAAATTGGTATTCCCTGAAAAACTGATTGCACTCATACCACGTTATGATTTAATGACAAACCTCAATTGAATCTCGTTGTTGATAAATATCGTAGAATTGTTGGCCAAATCCATCCATTGGATATTTCCACCAAAGCTCAAAGGTATCTCGCTACCATTCAAACGTGTATAACCAAATGCGGCTATCTGGAACTTATTATCTGCAGGCAAATGTTTGATTTGCACATGAGAATCCTTGATGGTGTCACTCTCTAAGCGGAAATAGCTACGTCCTGTACGCAAATCTCCCCTACCCGAAATATGTATCAACGCATCTTGCATTGCAAAAGTATAATGCTTGCCCATCTTGTCATATGACAAATCTGCTATTGCAGAAACCAAACCATCTGTGATCAAGTTGACACTTTCGGGATTTGTATTGAGCGACATATCAAACTTGACAGAGTATGTGCCTTCACCCAAGACGTCAAGATTGCGCACTGCTGCGATGTTGGCATTGGTATCTTTTCCAACAACAGACTGATCAAGTTTCAAAGACACGCGAACATTATTATCAACTGTGATATTAGCCGTATCTTTGATCTCGAGCTTATACAAGGAAGCAAGAGTAGCTACATGACCAGGCGAGAGATCCAACAGTCCTTTACCCTCTGTCGGAATCTGACGGACAGCACAGGCTGAAAACTGGAAGTGCCAATGGGTTGCTGGGGGTGTAAAATTGGGATACTTCTGACGCTGATGACTAATCACCTTGTAAAATTCGCAGACTACCTCTTGCACCAAAAATGGAAAGGCGAGTTTGCGGTCTTCATAATCTTCTGGCGTCATCAACACATTGAAGGACATCGGATACAGCATTCGAGTGCCGACAGATTCAAAAGAGAGAACTTCCTTGAAGTGTGCCACCAATTCATCCAATATACGCTGATTACTAATCACATCAGGATCTACTGGTGTAACAGGTTTTTGACCACCTCTCACACGACCTGCGCCCAGTATTTTTTTAATAAACTTTTTCATAACAGACTATTTACTTCTTAGCTTCAAATTTTAACATTACATTTCGACTCAACACAATGATGTCTTTATCTTGCAAGGGCATGGGGATGTGTGTATTGTTCAACTCTGTCATTTTCCCATCACGACACACGTGTGTGCGCTTGCCAGAATTTCGGGTACCCCCAGGCTCAACATATAGTAGGAATCCATACTCTTCGTGAAAATCTATATAAGCGTGAGCTCGACTCACAAACTTATTCTTATCATACTGAGAAGATGTAGCATCATCGTCGATGGCAATTTGATTGACGCGAACGAGCCCATTAGCCATTCTCACAACGGCAGAAACACCTATGTTGTATCGCTTGCCTGGAAGGTCTTGAATAGCGTTTGAATCCAAAAGAATCGGATTTGATACAAGAGAGCCACAATCTTCGATTGACGATAAAATGGCTGTTTTGATGACAGAAGTGTTTATCACAGCAGATGCGACTGTCACACCCACATTTTGCATTACCAGTGTAGCTTTCTGAGGAATCTCATCATTCTTCAACAACACTTCTTTAAAACAAAATCCCAATTGATCATTCAACTTTTGCTTGAGATCTGAGACAAAATCATCTTCACTTAAAACATCAAAGAATATCGCCTCGTCTACCCAAAGTATGAGAGAGCGCTGACTGAAATCAATTTTTGACCCCTTATAGTTAGACCGTAGCATCTTTATAATAGAGTCTAATAATGTAGATGATTTATCTATAATATTATTACATTCGGGCGACTGAGCCTGTAATCCATCATCTTCATCCTGCAGCACTAAATCCTCGTCAATATCAGGCGTATCGTATTCTGTCGAAACTTTCACTCTATTTTCGACGACCTCTATTTTGGAAGAATCATCATTTAGCCATTTAGCTACTTTATCAAATATACTCATATTAAATACCAAGTTGTTTTTTTATTACATTCAGTTCTCTTTCTGCATTTTGAGCTTTACCTTTCCATTGCGTCACTTGCTGTTTTAGACTATTAATAGTAGCCTTGTCTGCACTTGACGAACTTTGATATGATGCTCCACTTGCTTTTTTCTTTAGGTTGGCATTTTCAGCCTGTAGTGCTTTTAATTCTTGTTTGAGTTTGTTTACGGTGTTCTCATCTACACTTTTTGTAGCTGATTTGAAATGTGAAGATAGATTAGCAGAATTTTTCACAACTTCATTTAATGCTAATTGCAGACTATCTTTTTCTTGGATCGCAGAATCCAATGATTTTTGCAAACTATCTGTAGCGTATGACTCATCCTGCACCATAGATGGAACTTTCTCTTCTCTAAATAGCAACAACGAGGAGCTAATGATCAGCAATAGTAGTGTAACAAAGAAAAAATACTTCCAATGCTTCTGTGAACTGCTGGTTTCTTTGACATCAACAACTCCAGACGTTTCTGAGTTTTTTGACGAAGCGAGCAATGCTGTATTTAGTTGTTTTTGCAAATCCTCATTTTGTTTTTTACATTTTTCCAATTCATTGGCTTGCAATTCCGAATATTTCTGCAGTTCATTTAACTGTTGCTGCAAAGCGACATTCTCCGACAACAAAGAGTCCGAAGACAACATACTATCTGATTGCATTTCAACAGACGAAGCAGGTGTGGCAGAAGATGCAGACAACGTAGCACCATTAAGTTGTTGCTGCATATTCTGCAATCTCGCTTTCATTGACTTATACTCTTTGGTTTGCATTTCCAAATAGAGCATCGTCTCATCCAATCTCTTTTGCAATGCGGCTTTTTGAGTATTCGCTTCTTGTAATAGAGACTCGCAGTTGCTCTTATATATCAAAGCCTCTTCCAACTGAGATTGAAGTACTGAGACAACAGTCTGTATTTCTTTTAAAGAACGCTTTTTTAGCTCTTCAGCATGTTTGATTTTAAAATATTCATATAAGTCTTTTCCATTCTTGTACCTATCATCTACGGATTTTGACAAGCACTTCATAATGATTTCTTCAAGCCAGTCAGGATAATCTTTCTTATAAGTTTGCCCTGGGTGAGTCTTTTCAAAAGCAGCCTTTCTCAATTCAAAAATGGGAGGAACTGGCGAGTTCTTATGAGCCTCACACAACAGATACTCTGCTTGGGTGGTATTGCAATTATTCTTGTCCAATTCAAAAGGAACACGACCAGCTAACATTTCATACAAGACAACGCCAAAACTATATATATCTGATTGAGTAGACAGATGTGATATATTGTCCCACTTCTCTGGCGATTTAAACTCAGGAGCTCCATCTCGACGTCGACTACTACGAACAACACTATTACCCTCGATAGCCAGACCAAAATCTAAAAGGACGTAACTGCCATTATCCCGACGAATGATATTAGATGAGTGCAAGTCATTATGAATAACTTGATACTTAGCAATTAATCGTTGGCGTATATCTTCATTGATTAAGACATTTTTTCCATCTGCAGGATTGGTCACAAGACCATCCTCATCACGGTCCATACAATACTTGTAAATGTCTTCGTGACAATAGGCTAATGCCCCTCCTATATCTTTAATCAAATTGATCACCTCGTCTACCTCCACAAACGAAGATTTACTTCTGATATATTTGGATATATCTATACCATCAACATAATCCATCTCAACAATAGCACGTTGAGCCCTTAGTAGGGGTTGATAAATATGAACTATGTTGGGATGATTGCCATTGCCTAAACGTAACAATATACGACATTCTGCCAGAAATTGTTGAAACGCTGCATCAGACTCTCCATGAGCAATCAGAGCATTCATTACTCTTATTGCACGAACATAACCTAATTTATTATGACGAACTTTATAGACAGTAGCAAAACCGCCCTGTCCAAGTTCTTCAAGCAACGTATATTCTTCTAAGAAAACTGACATAAAACTATAATTATAAATCAAAGACTAAGGCTGAAAACGATTCCTACTGACATATCCATACAAGGTACCATCTTCGTGATAAATACGTTGCCACCTTGAGTCTACATCATCTTTGTGAACTAAAACGTATTCGCCGCTTTCCAGTTCACCAATGGGGTGAGCACTCATACTTGCACCAGAACGTACGTTAGATCTCAAACCATCATCTTTCAATTGACGTTTGACAAATTGGTCATTAATATTGGTCAATTCGATATCATATTGAGACATGACTATCGCAGTAGTACCGAGACCTATGACATTCAAGAGGAATAACACCCAAAACAAGAATTTCCATGCGCCGCCTGACGATTTTTTGGAAACATTTGATATTATGGGAGTAGGAGGTGTCGAAACAATAGGCGCATCATGCATCACAGGCTTTTCGACATACACAATTTTTTCAGTTTGCTGATTATCTTGTATATGAGATTGCACAAAATCCAATAATTCCTTACCATTTGCAAATCTATCCTCTGGACGCTTTTGAAGGCATCGCATAATAACCTCTTCTAACCAATCTGGATAGTCTTTTACATATTGTTGACCAGGATTTGCTTTCTCAAAAGCGAGTTTTCTTTTTTCATAGATAGATGTCGGTGGCATTGATCTATGAGCTTGACACAGTTTATACTCTGCCTCAATTGCATTTATACTATCTTTGTCAAAACTAAAGGGGACAGAACCAGCTAACATTTCATATAGCACAACTCCAAAACTATAAATATCTGACTCGGTGGAGAGCAGTGTCTCGTTGTCCCACTTTTCTGGAGATTTAAATTCCGGTGCGCCATTCTTGCGACGACTGCTACGCACAACTGTTTCTCCCTCTATCGCTAACCCAAAGTCTAATAGTACATAACTCCCACTTTCACGCCTAACAATATTGGCTGAATGAAGATCGTTATGAATGACTTGGTACTTTTTGACCAGACGCTGATGGGTTTGAGCATCTATCAGAACTTTACGACCATTTTGAGGATCTGTTTGCAGATGATCTTCGTCACGATCCATACAGAATTTGTAGATATCCTCATGACAATAAGCTAGTGCACTTGAAATATCTTGCAAAAGCCTTATCACCTCATGAGTTGGAACAAATGAAGAATGCTCTGCAAGAAAGTTTGTCAAGTTTTGACCATCCACATAATCCATTTCAACAATTGCACGCTGAGCTTTCAACAATGGTTGATAGATATGAACGATATTAGGGTGATTGCCATTACCCAAACGTAACAACAAACGACACTCATTCAGAAATTTCTGATATGTTGGATCCTTCTCGCCATGAGCTATCACAGCATTGAGCACACGTATCGCACGTACATAACCCAACGTATTATGCCTAACCTTATAAACAGTGGCATACCCGCCCTGACCTAATTCTTCTAATAGTGTATATTCTTCAAGGAAAACCATATTAACAATGCGAATCAGCAGTTAAAAATCATCCCCCTGATTCATTATCTAATTATTGATTTATAGTTAAATGTTAAAAAAAGATTTTGCACTCTCCCAGTTAGTCCGCAAATCAGAAGAAAGAGCCACTTGGTTTTCTAATCTTGCTCCCAAGGAGGAACAATTAAAACTTATAATAAACTACAAAAGGATTGTTGGTACAGACCTCTAGGGAGTTAACTATTATACCACCTCCATTTGCAAAATAATAATTATCTCACTATTTTATTGCGACTCATATAACCATAGAAAGTACCATTATCATGATAAACTCGCATCCAACTCTTTGAAAAGTCATCAGCGTTGACTAAGATAGCATTTCCGTCAGATACTTTTCCAACGATAGGATAATTTGTGCCTTCGCCGCTACGCACATTTGTATAACCATCCTCATCTTTGACATAAGCGTAAACTAAAGTAGGTGTAGTTGGTGCATTTTGATTAACTATTTTATTACGGCTCATATAACCATAGAAAACACCATTGTCATGATAAACTCGCATCCAACTCTTTGAAAAGTCATCTGGATGGACGAGTACAGAAGCGCCGTCCTTATACTTTCCAATGATTGAATATTGTGTACCCTTTCCACTACGAACATTGGTATACCCATCTTCATCTTTTACATAAGCTACGACTAAAAGTGAAGTATTAACTTTCGACTCAACAGGTGTTTGAACAGTTTGTGCTTTTTTATCATTTTTAGACTGAGAATTTCTTTTAATCTCATAATCTGAATTCTCTTCTTGTTCTTCCTGCAACGTTTGAAGTTGGCTATCAATTTTTTCAATTTTTTCATTCTGTTTAGAAGACTCATCTAATTTATGAAGAAAATATAGGCCAAACCCAACTACCACAACAATCAATAGCACTACTAAAGCTACCACCAAGAAAAGAAATGCTCTACTACTTTGATTTTGTTGACTCATTTTTTAAGTTTTTTTTATTAGACAAAATATTATATTATTTCATAGCTAAGCGAAAACTACTACAACAGCTCGACTCATAGTCCTTGACACCAGCCCGATTGCTCAGACGACATTGTCTATCAGTAAAGCCTCTCTCAACATATTTCATTGTAAAAGTACACCCCCATTGACTATAATTTGAGATCTTTTGGTTTCTACTCTTCCACATTTTGATGTTTTTCTTTACAACCACAGACAGGAGGGACTACCAACACACAAGCCTACACTAATATCAACAGATTAATAGGGTATCTGATAACGAGATCATGGCTTTTCATATAGTCTTTATAAAGGTGCTTATTGTAAGCAAAATTACAAATTTCATATGACATGTGTCACACGATATCTACAAATCATAAAGATTATTGCAAATATCCTAATTCACCAAGTACTTCAAGCACTACGTCTCTCGTTACATCGACGGCCTTGTCTGACATACCACTTCCCAGGCGCTCCAATCTAACAGCGACACCCAAAGGTGCTGTATAAACTTGACCATTCTTCTTTATGCGAGAATTTTCAACAAAGCAGATAAACCAACCATCATGAGGTTTCTTTACCTTATTATCGATATATAGTATACGTTCTGCGGTACCTGTTTTTCCTCCGACATTAGCATTTGTAAATTTCTTCACAACAGCTTCTTCCTTCATAAATTCATTGAGCCGTTCTGCTTCAGCATATGTAATCACGGGAACACTGACTTTTGCCGAATCTAGGACAAATCGAGTTACAGGCATACTACCATAATTACCCACAATCGAAGCTACTCTTGCCATTGCCAATGGTGTAGCTGCCATTTTTCCTTGTCCCCAGACCCACCACCAAGCCTCATGCTTATTCATGCGAGGATCCTTAATATTACGATATTTCTTTATATAATTTTTATAAGCTGTAGTTGCTCCACTTGCTTGATTTATCACTTTAGCCTCCCAGTGCGTATTGGGATTATACGTATTATAATTCAAGATATAGGGACTGCTACCATTGATATTCACACCAACTGTTCGATAGACATAAGCCAGAGAGTCATAAACATTATGATCATTGATTAAGTTGATAAAATAACAGTTTGAAGATTTCACAATTGCATCACGCATAGTCACTCTTCCTGTTGGTTCAAGTCCAACTTTCTGAACGGGGTCAATATCATAATAATAATCATCCAATTCTGGATTTGCAGCATCTACTCCAATCTTGCGCAATCCGGCGATTGCCGAAATAACTTTAGCCGTAGAACCTGGTGCCGTAGCACGCACCAAGCCCAAGTCCATATCTGTATAGGCCTTCCAGTTTGATTCCTGGTTCTTTTCCACTTTTTCATAAACATTTGGAGCATTTTTCAACATCACATAGTCGGGCAAAGGATAATTGGCAGATGCCAACATATCACCATTTGCGCCATCAAGCACAACGACAGACATACGCAACTTATTCCATTTTGCATCATTGAAATTTTGTTTTGCATATTCTGCCAAAGCATCCTGCAAGCGCGTCTGCAATACTGCATCCAAAGTCATATGCACATCTTTAGGACGAATATCACCCACATGCCACAATCCAGCATCCTTACCTTCGAACTTTGCGTTAACATCACTATAAAGGCCTGCTTTCAGATAAGGCAATAGTCTACTGTAGTCACGCACTTGGATTTCACCTGTTGACGTAGAATAATCTGCAGCATGGAATTTTCCTGGTGCCCATTCACTTGATTTCAACTCCACGCGAACTGGTTTGCCATTTTTGTCTACTTTAATATTATCAAAGCCTCTCAAATCACTCAGGTGCCTTGCTTCTGCCATATAGCCACGCGGACTCACATCACTTGAAGAGAAGAAAAGTTTTGAATTGAAATCACCAAGCATGAAATACAAGTGTTCGCCATAGGGATAATAGCGTCTTTGCACTTTAGACGTATCACACTCCACACCACTGAGGGCATAAGTCGTTGAATGCAATTTCAACTTTGACTTGTTTCTTGTGGCCAACAACACGCCATTACGATCATAGATGTCGCCAGGATACATTTTGTTTGTCAATTGTGCAATACGTGGATTATAGGCCAACACAGGTGCACCACTGGCACTATTGACATATACTGGCTTTGTCAAGATTTCATCGCGCTCTACATATTGATAATAGAAGAACACACCACAAATGAATAAAGCTACACAACTATATACTCCACTCAGGATAGATATTGAGTAGTTATATTTCTCCATATTCTTCTGACTCATCTGAATCATTTCTGCGCTAGTCTTCTTGTATTCTTCAGTAATGTGCGAAGCTATTGAAAGGACAACACCAAAGGCAAACATATTCAAAATCACACTTACCTTACCAAAACTGAAGAAAGGTACCGTGACGCCGGTCAAAGGTATAATACCAAGACTACCTAACGAGATAATCAGGAATTGTACCCCAGTCACGACAGCAATACCTAAACACAGGAAGAACAGGAACGGATGCGCTGTGCGGAATCCCCAAACGATAGTCTTACGTAATAATATCGCAAACAGCACAATTATTACAAAGACGCCGATAAATCCCATTTGCTCTGCAATACTTTCCAACACCATATCCGTATGGAATGCCGGGATAAAATGTGGAGAACCATCACCAAGACCTTGTCCCTTTATACCACCGGAAGCTAAGCCCCAAAGACCTTCTGCAACTTGAGTATTCGCACCAGGGTCTCCCTTCACTCCATCTACTGGTAATACCCCCCAAGTATTGGTACACATTTCATTGCGTGCTTCTAAACGTTCGCCTATACCACCACCTAAGAGGCTACTACCAAACATAAAACAGACGATAATCAAGTTGAAGACAATAGGGGTTTCAAATAGTTGTTTCCTCAATATGCCTCCTACAATCCAAACGACAAACCATAATCCGCTAAACAGAGCGAGATTATCTAAATAATGTCCGATAAGTACGCAGCAGACAAAGCTTAGTACCCCATAAATCAGCATAGCCACATCACTCGTGAATATGCGTTTTAATATTACGCCATCTGATTGTCCCTCAAGTTCTATCTTTGATTTAATTACAGAATAGATAATAATGAATGTAAATGCCAATACCAAAGCGGGTCCCATATCACCGAGCACCAAATACAATCCCATCAAAAGCAACAAACAGATCAGCACTACTGAAAGCATCTTGAGTTTAGACGAAATCAGATTCAGATTGCCTTGTGCAGAATACCTTACAATCGAATCTGCCTTAACACTAAAATAGGCTGCAGCAGAGATAACAAACAGATACTTGGCGATTTCACTTGGTTGAAACAAAAAGCCAAAATTCAAATTTACCTTCATGCCACCGACAGAGGTTCCGAATGGGAACAACAGGAATGTCAGCAACAAAGCGACGCACACATAACCAATCCCCCTTGGCAATCGGTCTGCTTTTTGTTCTACCCAATCATGCAACTTTGTCAATCCAATCACGTCCAACACCATCAGGGGTAGGGTCAATACGATTATCAATAAGGCCGCACATTTGATGAGCACATTTTTACTTTTATCGGTCAGCACTTCGCTCAATCGACTTACCTTTTGTTTGTAGGGTTTAAAGAAGAACCATATAAGGATAGACATTGGTGCATCAAATGAGATCAAATATCTATCTTGATAAAACTTCTTGAAATTGACAAACTGCAATAAAAATATTACAATGATACCGACCAAAATACCAGTTCCCATATCCACGCCCAACAATCTGTCACAAAGGGGATCGTTTATCGAGAACATGGACAAAAGACTCAGTCCTGTCAGCATCATCAATACCGACAGCATAGTTTCATCGATAGACTTGCGTCGCACCACGCTCGTGATATACAACACCCACCATGCACCGAGCACCAGCACGACATACCACACCAATTCATCCTTGTATTCTTTGGGTGTGCGCACAGTCACAGTACCTTCATCCTTGATCTGCTTCAGCGTAGTTTCATCAAACAGTCTGATCAAATGTTCCTTCTCTTCAAATTCAAAATTGGCTTTGCCTTTATGCTTTTTTTCCAAAGTTCCACCCACAGTTCCCCTTGAACTGCCATATTCATACCCCTTTTGAATGGGTAATACACTATAGGATTTTTGGGGGTCAAGTCCATCAAAGACAACTTTTCCGCTGTTATCCGTACGCAGGTAAGCCAGCACTCGACGCGTTGCAGCTGGTGCACCATTCAATGTATCCACATACTCTTCGCACAGACGCACTGCCACACCGGCACAAGCCTTATCTTCATTGGTCACTTCTACCTTGATGACGCCACTTTTCTCCTTCAGGTCGACACCTTGATTTTTCCACGCACCTTTTTCAAAAGTGGCAAAGTCATCATCAATGCCTAAATTAATTTGAGATTGCAACAACTTTGCGCGCAGGGCCTCACCTCCGGCACTATCGATTTCTGCAGCTTTCGCTTGCCAGATACGTTTATTCAGTTCAAGCAGTGCACCAGGTCTCTCATTCTCTTGCAACTTCTTAGATAAAGTATTAGCAATAAACTTCGCATCTTCCTTTGTCTGCACATAACTATGATTCATCAAGATAGCAGACAATCTGTCCGCATCCATTTCAGCGGTCAGATTCACAGCCCCACTATTCTCATAACGCTGCTCCACACTCTGAAAACGCTCATTGGAATTAGAAAACAGTTTAAAGAATAATCCCAGGAGAACAACTGTGACGATTAATAGATAGATCTTTTTCATTTGTCTATTGGTGATATAGTAAATATCTTGATTTGCATAATATTTTTTAGTTTGTCATTGGGTGTGCCATGCGTTTCGTTTTTGGGGCTCGTCCCTCGCTCCCCTTTTGCTTCACACCTCCCACGCCCAATCCTGTCTTAGCTCAGATTATATGAACTATAGGGCCAGTCGCAGCCCCAGGGCGCGGTAGCGATTGACGGGAATAATGTTGTCGCGAAAAGCCACACGGTTGCCCAAGGCATCGCAGCCCCAGCTGCCCCCACGATTCACACGATTAGAGCCCGAGTCTGGACCAGCAGGATTATATGAGGGGGATTGACTATAATAGTCACTATCATACCAATCCTGACACCATTCCCAGACGTTACCACTCATGTCGTATAGTCCCAATTCGTTGGAGCGTTTCTGCTTGACGGGATGGGTTGTGCCAGAGGCATTATTATAAGACCACGCCACATCCGACAAGGTGTTGCTACCACTGTATTTATACCCACGAGATTTGTTACCCCCACGTGCGGCATACTCCCATTCGGCTTCTGTGGGCAGGCGGAAGTCCTTTCTGGTCAAATCATTGAGCCGGCTAATAAAGGTTTGGCAATCGTCCCAAGAGACCATTTCCACTGGACGCTGACTGTCGCCAGTGAAATACGACGGGTTAGAGCCCATCACGGCATGCCACAACTGCTGAGTCACCTCGGTCTCACCAATATAGTAGTCACGCAAGGTGACGCTGTGCACTGGTTGCTCACGGCTATAAGCCTCCAAATCATTAGAGCCCATGCGGAAGGTGCCACCCTGGACATAGACCATCTGGAAAGATACACCATTGACGGTAAATTCAGAGACATATCCAAGGGTATCTTCAGGGACAAATTCACCTTCACCACCAGATGTATCATCCTGAGACCCTACACCTTCACCACCAGATGTATTATCCTGAGCCCCTATACCTTCACCACCAGATGTATTATCCTGAGCCCCAACACCAGCAATAATCAAACCCAAAATTAGAGCGACTATACATGTTGAGAAAAACCATTTGTTAAAAGAAGATCGTTTACGCTTCTCACTTGAAATAGTTTCGTTTCCTAAATCTGATTGCGGACTTTGCTCAGGCATAGGATTAGGAGGGGGAGGTACGGAGGTTTCTTTCTTTACTTCATTCACCGCCTTAAACTCAGGTTTATCCGCCATCCTTCCGACAACAAGCGTTTCATCAGGCATAGACGGCATAGGGGGAAGCGGTGAAGCATTAAAGTGTTCCGGTTGTAAGGCAACAACTTCTGCCACTATCGTTTCTGGCGTAGGTTGATGTTCACTCTCTTGTGCAAATACCATCAATGCCTTACCGCTTTGGAATCTATCCTCTACCTTTTTCTCTAGGCATTTCAGGATTAGTGCTTCGAGCCAGTCGGGATAGTCTTTTTCATAGGTCTGACCAGGATGAGCTGCTTCGAAAGCTTCTTTACGATAAGTGTATATGGCGGGAGGGGCTTCATTCAAAAGGGCATCATACAGATGTTGCTCTGCACCAAAGGAACCAAACTTCTCTGTTTCTAATTTAAATGGTGGACGACCAGCCAGCATGGTGTAGAGAATCACACCAAAACTATAAATATCTGATTGCGTAGATATGTGCGACTCATTGCGCCATTTCTCAGGAGATTTATACTCTGGCACACCATTCTTCTTGCGGCTACTGCGCACGACGGTGTTACCTTCTATCGCTAGACCGAAGTCCAACAGGATATAACCGCCATTGCGCTTGCGCATGATATTACCGGGATGCAAATCATTATGCACGACTTGATATTTTTGAATTAGCCTATGCTTAGTCGCTTCATCAATCAATACCTTCGATCCATCATTGGGGTCGGTCTGCAGGTGGTCCACATCTCTATCCATACAATATTCATAGATATCCTCATGGCAATAAGCCAAGGCTCCACCGATATCTTTCAGCAGGCTCATCACTTCGTCAATCTCAACAAAGCTACCATGGCTATCCATATAGTGATATAAGTCCTGGCCATCTACATAGTCCATTTCGACTACGGCATGTTGGTCCTTCAACAGGGGCTGGTAGATATGAACGATATTGGGATGATTGCCATTGCCCAATCGCAACAGCAGGATACATTCTTCCAGGAACTTTTGATAAGATGGGTCTGACTCTCCCTGGCTGATGACTTTATTCAATACTCTTACAGCACGAATATAGCCTAATTTATTATGACGGACTTTATAGACGGTGGCAAAGGCGCCCTGTCCTAATTCCTCTAATAACGTATAATCCTCTAAAAAAGCCATTATGAAGTTTTTTCAATTTGATTTATAGCTTGCTAAAGTACAAAAATAAATTAACAATTCTACAAAAAAATAAAATTATCTGCTTTCTATCGGCTTTTGAAGTTTTCTTCTGTTGGTCTATCAGCAGTTGCCAATCATCTTCATATTTCTGTTCTGCCTCATGCGCAGTGTTTATTATTCACTACAGGTTTGTAGCAGATGGCCTCCGTCTCGCTACCTCTAGCAAGACATTTGTTGTACAATAAGTCAAAGAGCGCTGTCAATCTTTTTCTCTTTCTTCGATTGACTCTGCAAAGATACAACCTGCCTGGGGGCGTCTTCATCTTAATTGCTCTTTGTAGATTTTTTTAACATTTCAAAAAGGGGTCAAAAGCACTATAAACACAGGGGATGTGGAGCGGTAAAAACTTTTTTCTTTTTTTTCAAACGCGTGGAGGGAATTGGCACTAAAATCTTATATTAGGATTATAGTCTGACTTTGGCTTTGAGGGTCTTTAAGGTCTTTGAGGTCTTAGGGGCATTAGGGTCACAATAAGACACAATGCACACCATATATAAACATACGCGCACGTGTACGTATATACGTATGCACGTGCGCGTATGCTTTATCATCTGACTATTCTAGATTATCTAGAGGCTCTAGAGCATCTAGAGAGTCTAGAGATTCTAGAAAATCTAGACAATCTAGAGAGCAAAGCATTCTCTTCTATCAGGGGCTAGACAAAACGAAAACCGCTTGAAAAGATCATTTCGTCTTTCCAAGCGGTCCGTATAGGGCGGCGGCTACCTACTCTCCCACCATTAGGCAGTACCATCGGCGTGGACGGGCTTAACTTCTCTGTTCGGAATGGGAAGAGGTGGAACCCCGGCGCTATAGCCACCATAAATAAGATTGACATATCAATACAC
>JAEIGA010002520.1_pt1 | contig 29152 bp, 30 predicted proteins | sample 9270691 | NCBI WGS metagenome assembly JAEIGA01 (sample SAMN17057246, study PRJNA624740) | gut metagenome | biome: biome; isolation source: fecal sample | host: Bos grunniens | place: China: Xizang | collected 2019
GCAAGAAGGTCATACAATTCATGAAACTGCTGAAGAAGCTAAAGAAAGAACTATTCAAATGTTAGATATTTATACTGATGTTATAGAAAATTTACTAGCTATTCCAGTTTTAAGAGGAAGAAAAACAGAAAAAGAAAAATTTGCAGGTGCGGAAGAAACTTATACTGTTGAATGTTTAATGCATGATGGTAGAGCTCTTCAATCAGGAACATCACATTATTTTGGACAAAATTTTACAAAACCATTTGATGTTAAATTCCAAAATAGAGAAGGAAAAGAAGAATATGCTTATCAAACATCTTGGGGAATTAGTACAAGATTAATTGGTGGACTTATTATGGCACATGGTGATAATAGAGGACTTAAATTACCACCAAAAGTAGCTCCAATTCAAGTAGTTATAGTTCCAGTAGCAGCTCATAAAGAAGGTGTTGCAGAAAAAGCAACAGAACTTTATGATGAATTAAAAAATAATTATAGAGTAAAATTAGACTTAAGAGATAATTATTCTACAGGATATAAATTTAATGATTGGGAAATGAGAGGAGTTCCAGTTAGAATTGAAATTGGACCAAGAGATATAGAAAATGGTGTTGCAGTATTAGTTAGACGTGATACTCTTGAAAAAGAAACTGTTGAACTTTCAAAATTAAATGAAAGAATAGGAACTTTATTAGAAGAAATCCACAATAATATGTATAAAATGTGTAAAGAAAACATGGAAAAAAGAACTACGGTTGCACATAGTTTAGACGAAATTTTAAACAATTTAAATGAAAATCAAGGGTATGTAAAAACTATGTGGTGTGAAGGTTTAGATTGTGAAAATAAAGTAAAAGAAATAACTGGTGCACATTCTAGATGTATTCCATTTGAACAAGAAAATTTAGGTGAAACTTGTGCTATTTGTGGAAAGAAAGCTACAAAAATGATAGTATGGGGAAGACAATACTAATAAATATTTAAGAGATTGAACTAATTCAATCTCTTTTTTATGAGCTAACAATTTACATAATGTACTTTTTGAAAAAAACATGTTATAATATAAATACTTGATAGTGCAGAAATGTGCTATTGAGGTAGGAATATCCATTTAATTACGCTTTGCTTTAGCAGAGCTGAAAAAAAGGAGGATGCAAATGGACGCAGTATTGAACCGGATTTTCGAGATGATGGAAGGAATCGAGGAAGATCCACGCTGTGAAACGAAGTCTTGGATTCTCGGACAGATTGCTGGAAATATCAGCAAAGGTGATTCTGTCTGGACGATTCAGGGCTATGCTGATGGCAGTGGTGAAATTCTTGAAGAAATCTTGGAAGAACTGCAGGTTACTTACACAGAGCTGACCTGCAAGGACGGTATCTTTACAATTAAAATCGGTTAACCATGCATCAAGAAAGCCCCGCACACGCGGGGCTTTCGAGTTTTATTTATGGTATTTTTAAACGTTTAACATCTTTTGCTTCAATATATAATTTTTGAAGATGTTGTTCTCTTACAAATAATGATTCTTTCATTTGATCATATATTTGAGGTATTAAATCAACTTGTTCATTATTTACTAAATATGCTTTTGCATATTCTCTATAATATTCTTTCTTTTGAGGAAGAATTGCTTTTTGCATTTTTTCATAATGACTTAATGCTGTTCTTATTCTTTTCAAATCTTTTCGTAAAAATTCGACATAATTTGTTCTTGCAGCAATTTCATATTCTATATCATCATAACAAACTTTAAATAAAGCTTTTAATATTTTTTTATCTATTTTTCCTAGAGCTGTTTTTTCGTGTAAAACGATAGGATTAATTGATATATCTTTTGGTGGCGTTGGTTTTGTTTCATCTATTAAAATTTTTAATGTTTCAATAGTTCCAACGTGTGTTTTGTATTGTCTTTTAGATGTTATTGCATCATATTCATCTGCTACACGAATAATTTGTGCTTCATAAGGTATATCTTTTGCAGTTACACCATTTGGATAACCAGTTCCATTTAATGCTTCATGATGATATAAAGTTCCTGCCGCGTAAGGACGAAGTGCTTCATCTTTAACACACATTTTATATCCAATAGTAGTATGAGTCTTCATGATTTCATATTCTTCTTGAGTTAATTTGCCAGGTTTTTGTAAAACTGCTGGAGGAATAAAAATTTTTCCTACATCATGAAGATATGCACATATTGTGGCATAAACAGTAAAACCTTTATCCATACCTAAGTATTCACATAATCTACAAGTTAAGTTTGCAACATGCTCACAATGTTTTCTGGTAAAGGCATCTAGACCATCTAAAATAGCTAATTGATATCTTATTTGTCCATCTAAATTATATGACTTTAAATTAGTCATATTATAAAAATCAAATTCTTCTTTCATTAGTATACCTTTCAAAATTTTAATATATATTTATATTTTATATTTTATATTTTAACTTAAATTCAGTCAATAAAATATAATTAAAATTTTCTTGAAATTTGTGACATTTTAATATAATATATAGACATGATAAAATATGCTACGGATTTAAGGCATAGATGCTTTAAGCATATGTTTTATTTAGCTCATGAGAAAAGAGGAATAAAATGAATTTAAAACGATTAGAAATGTATGGATTTAAATCATTTGCAGATAAAACAGCACTTGATTTTAAAGAAGGAATAACAGTAGTAATAGGTCCTAATGGTTCAGGAAAAAGTAATATATCTGACTGTGTTAGATGGATTCTTGGTGAGCAAAGTATTAAATCATTAAGAGGAAATAAAACAGAAGATATTATTTTTGCTGGAACTCAAAATAGAAAGTCTTTAGGTTTTGCTGAAGGCTCTTTAATAATAGATAATAGTGATGGAAAATTACCAATTGAATATAATGAAGTCACAATTACTAGAAGAATATATAGAAGTGGTGAATCTGGATATTTTATAAATAAAACACCATGTAGACTTAAAGATGTCTTAGAATTATTTATGGATACTGGTATAGGAAAAGATGGATATTCAATTATTGGACAAGGTAAGATAGATGAAATTTTAAGTAATAAATCTGAAGATAGAAGACGTATTTTTGAAGAAGCCGCTGGTATCGTAAAATATAGAACTAGAAAAAATGAATCTGAAAAGAAATTAGAACAAACTAAATTAAATCTATTAAGAATAAATGATATTATTTCTGAAATTGAAGGAAATATTGATAATTTAAGAATTCAATCTGAAAAGGCTAAAAGGTTTTTGAATTTAAGAGATGAACTTAAAAGTATTGAAATTGGTTTATTCTTATATAATATAGATGATTATAAAGAAAAAATGCTTGAAATAGAAAAAGATTTAGATATTTATGATGCACAAAAAATAAAAGAAACTGAAAAACTAAATAATATCCAATTAGAAAAAGATTCTTTAAGAGAAAATTTAGAAGAATTAGTTAGTTTAATTGAAAGTACACAAAATTTAGGTTTTGAAGTTGAAAAGAAAAAAGAACAAATTAATGGTGAAATCAATATAAGTCAAGAGAGAATTCAAAATAATGAAGAAAACTTTAAAAGATATGAAGAAGAAATTGAAAATTTAAATAATAAAAATACTGAATTAGAAGAAGAGAAAAAGCAAAAATTAGATAAGAAAATTAATTTGACATCTAATAAAGAAAAATTTGAAAAAGAATTAAAAGAAAAAGAAGCAGAATTTGAAAAATATTCTAAAACTTTGACAGAAAAAGAAATTGAAATAGAAGCTAAGAAAAAAATAATTGAAGAGAATATTGATAAAAAATATGAATATATAGCTTCTTTAAATACAGAAAAAGCTAATTTAGATAATTTAATTAAGAAAAATAAATCTTTAAAAAATGAGCTTCAAATTACAATTTCTGAATTAGATTCTACAAGAAATGAAAAATCAGAAATAGCAAGTAGTTTTTATAGTGTAGAAAATAATAGAAATATATTAGTAAAAGAATTAGATGATATTAAATTAAAATCAAAAGAAAGTAGTCAAAAAATAAATGATTATAATTTAAAGATTAATAATAAAGAATCTGAATTTAGAATTAAAGAATCTAAATATAAATTCTTATGTGAGATGGAAAAAGAAAAAGAAGGATATAATAAGAGTGTTAAAGCTATATTAGATGCTTCTGATCAAAATAGTGGTTTTAAAAAAGGAATGCATGGAGTTTTAGCTAATTTAATTACTGCTCCAGAAGAATATGAAACTGCAATTGAAATGGCTCTTGGTGCTGCTATTCAAAATATAGTTACAGACACAGAAGAAGAAGCAAAAAGATTTGTAAATTATTTAAGAGAAAATAAATTTGGAAGAGCATCTTTTTTACCTATTTCTAGTGTAAAAGGACAAAAAGTAGCTAATGTAAAAAAAGGCAATTTATCAGGTGTTATAGGAATTGCAGCTGATTTAATAGAATTTAATAAAAAATATGAAGGTATAGTTTATAATTTATTAGGTAGAACAGTTATTGTTGAAGATATGGATACAGCTATTGCTTTATCAAAGATGAATTCTAATAATTTTAAAATAGTTACTTTAAAGGGTGATATAATTAATACTTCTGGTTCAATTACAGGTGGTTATATAGCACCAAAAACATCAAAACTATTAGGTAGAGGAAATGAAATTAAGGCTTTAGAAAAAGAACTTAATAAATTGCAAAAAGATATTCAAAAAATTAAAGATGAAAAAACAGAATATGAAAATATGGTTTCTGATGTTATTAGTAGTTTAGAAATCAAGCAAAAAGAATTAAACGATATTGAAATTGTATATGCAACAGAAAATCAAAAAATTAAGAATTTCGATTTAGAAATATTAAAATTAGAAGCAAAAAGAGATAAATTAAAAGAAGATATTGAACAAAATGCTAATGAACAAAAAATAAGCTCTGAAAATCAAGAACAAATTTTAGCTAAGATGAATAAAATGGAAGAGCAAAGTAAATTAATAAATATCGAAATTGAAGAGTTCACAAAATTAAATAAAGATAATCAAAAATATATAGATGATTTGAATTTTGATATAACTAATTTAAAAATATCAGTTTCTTCTTTTGATGAGAGTGAAATTTCAATTAATGAATTTGTTGAAAGAATTGATAATGATATAAAACTAAATAAAGAAAGTATAGAAAATAAATTATTATTAAAAGAAAAAGCAATTAAAGATAATGAAGAATTGGCTTTAAAAATTACAGAATTAAAAGATAAAATTCTTCAAATGGAAAAAGAAGTTTTAGAGAGTTCTGATAAAGCAAGGGCTTTAAAAGAAGAGAGAATTTCAAAAAATGAAAAACTATTAAATTTAGAAAAAAGTTTTGAAGAAGAACAAAATATTATTGAAGATTTAAAAGCACAAATTTCTAAATTAGAAGTTAAAAAATCAAAAATAGAATTAGAATTAGAACAAGTTATAAATAAAATGTGGGAAGAATATGAACTTACTCCTAATAATGTTAAAGATTATGAAAAAGCTTCAAATCCTACGGATGTACAGAAAAAAGTTAATCATTTAAGAAATCAAATAAAAGAAATTGGTAGTGTAAATATTGATTCTATTAAAGAATATAAAGAAACTAAAGAAAGATATGATTTCTTATGTGAGCAAAGATTAGACTTAGAAAATTCAATTGCAAAACTTAAAAAATTGATATCTGAAATTATAGAGACAATGAAAAAACAATTTAATGAAAACTTTAGTCTTATTAATAAAAATTTCAAAGAAGTATTTGCAGAATTATTTGGTGGAGGGAAAGCTGAACTTAAATTAGAAGATGCTAATAATGTATTAGAATGTGGAATTGATATAGAAGTTCAACCACCAGGAAAAAAATTACAAAGTATGCTTTTATTATCAGGTGGAGAAAGAGCATTTACAGCAATTGCATTATTATTTGCAATACTTAAAATTAATCCGGCACCATTTTGTATATTAGACGAAATTGAAGCAGCCCTAGATGATGTTAATGTTTATAGATTTGCTGAATATTTAAAGAAATTTGGAAAAGATACTCAATTTTTAGTAATTACACATAGAAAAGGTACTATGGAAGCAGCAGATACTGTATATGGAATAACAATGGAAGAAAAAGGTATTAGCAAATTGTTATCTATAGATATGAGTCAAAAGGCTTAAAATAGTGCTTTTGATAGTAAAAAAAGTCAAAAATCAAACAATCTAGTTGGTAGAAAAATGAAGAAAAAACGAGGAAAAGTGAGCTCTGGTTAAATATACCAGAGTTCTTTTTGTATAATTTTGTTAAAACTTGGTTAAAATTTGAATATAAAAGTTATTTAAGTTTGAAATTTCCTTATTTCCGTAGTATAATATTACCTACGTGACGCATCTAAAGAAAGAAAAGGAGTGAATTTTATTTTAAAAAGCAAAATAAAAAGTTGTACTAAAGATGTCGTTAAAGTAATTGGACTTATATTACTTAGCATAATGTTTTTAATATGTATAATGATTATAAAGTTTAAACCTGTATATATTGTCACATTATCAGGAAAAACTTTAGGTTATGTAGAAAACAAAGATGAATTAAATAATAAAATTGATGCATATATAAATAATAAAACAGGAACTATAGCAATAATTGATATTGCTACAATGCCTGAATATACATTAGAATTAGTACCAAGAAATACAAAAACTAGTGAAGATTATATTACTAGAAAAATTGAGTCAACAGCAGTATTTACTTATAAAACTTTTGCAGTAACTGTAAATGGTGAAACACAAGCAGAAGTAGCAACAATGGAAGAAGCTCAAGAAATTATTGATAATTTAAAAACAGATTTAAATGAAAATATAGAGTTTGATCTTGGAATTACAGAAAATTATAGTACAGAAAGAAAAGATGAAACTAAAGAAGTAGCATTTACAAAATTAAATGAAATTAAAGTTGCTAAAACAACAGCTTATGAAGAAGAACAAGCTAGATTAGAAGCAGAAAGAATTGCAGCACAAAAAGCCGCTGCAGCAGCTGCTGCTAGACAAAGACAACTTCAAGCACAAGCTGCAACAGTATCAGTAAGTGGTTCAAAAGGAAATGTTAATGGTATTGCAATTTGTAATCCATTAAGAGTTAGTCCACTTATTACATCCAGATTTGGTGAAAAAGGAAGTAGAAGATATACTCATACAGGGTTAGACTTAGCTACATCTACTGGTACACCGATATATCCTATAGCATCAGGAACAGTTACTTTTGCAGGATGGCAAGGTTCTTATGGATATTTAGTTAAAGTAGACCATGGTAATGGCGTTGAGTCATATTATGCTCACTGTAATACATTAAATGTTGGTGTTGGAAATCAAGTTTCAACAGGAACAATGATTGCTACAGTTGGTTCAACAGGTAACTCAACAGGTGCTCACTTACACTTAGAAATTCGTGTTAATGGAGCTGCTTTAAACCCACAAAGTTATTTATATTAATAAAATAAATAAGATCTTACTTTTTTTAAGTAAGGTCTTTTATTTTTTAAATTAAGAAAGTAAGTATATTTGATTAATAAAGTATTGAAAAAAATATATGTAAAATATATAATTATTATAATTAGTTTAAAATGTAGAGGTGTTTTTATGTTAAAAGAAAAATTAATGGATGATTTAAAAGTAGCGATGAGAGAAAAAGATAATATAAGAAAAAATACTGTTCAAATGGTAAGAGCAGCTATATTACAAATTGAAAAAGATAAAGGAATAGAAGTAACTGATACTCAAATATTAGAAATAATTGCTAAAGAAGTAAAAACAAAAAGAGATGCTTTAGTAGATTTTGAAAAAGCAGGAAGAGAAGATTTGATTTCACAAACTAAAGAAGAAATGAATGTTTTATCAGAGTATTTACCAAAACAATTAACTGAAGAAGAGTTAGAAATAAAAATAAAAGAAATAATTAATAAAGTTGGTGCAACATCAATTAAAGATATTGGAATAGTTATGAAGGAAGCTAAAGCAGAAATTGGTGTAGCTGCTGATGGAAAAATGATAAATGAAGTTGTAAGAAAAATACTAAAATAAGTTTGGAGGAAAAATAATGAATAAAGCTCCTGAAGAAATGAAAATTAATGATGCTTTAGATTTGTTTGAAGAAAATGGTGCCAAAATAGCTTTTTTTAATGGAAGATGTAATGTAGATGAACAATTTGGAAAAGTTATGAGAAAGAAAAGACTTTATAATCCTACAACAGATGAAGACAGATTATTAGTAGCACAGCTTGGTAAAGCGGCAGATTTAATTTATGAGAGATTAAGAGATAAAACTAAAAAAGAAGAATTAAAACAATTACTTGCTTTAAGAGAACAATATAGACCACAAAATGGAGGAAAAATAGATAGAACTGAAGTTAGAGATGAAAAATTAACAGGTCAAACTGGTGCTAGAAGTGAAACGGTACCAGGTAGAAAAAAATCTCCAGAACACAGAGAAAGGGAAGATGGAAGAAGAACAACACAACGTAGAGAAGAACAAACAGAAAAAAGAGATGAAGAAAAGAAAAGTGGTCCATTAAAAATTGAATATACTAGAAGTAAGAGAGAAAAAGGCGCAGGAAATACAGTACAGATATTAGAAATACCAAGTGATTCAAAAGGAATTAATGTGCCATTAAAGACTGGTGGAAGATTAAAATTTACACCTCCTGTAATATCTGCAGAATTAATAAGAGAGTTTCAAAGAAGAACAAGAATGACAGATGTACCAGATGTTAAGAGATATTTGATTATAGAAATGACACCAGATAAAAAGACTATGTTTTTAAATATTGTTTATGGAAATTTAGATTTAGAACAAATGGCTAATAATTCTAAATATTTAGAACTATGTATGACAACAATGTTAGAAAGAAAAAGAATAAATGATATTTGTAGAAATTATTTTTGCACATTAGATGATCTTTCAATGGATGCAAGAGGAAACGCTTCTTTAGTTAGAAATAATGTAAATACATTTTTAGTAGTATTAACATTATTAAATTCTGCACATGAAATAAGAACAACAAGAAGAAAAGGTTTTTTTGATTCTCTTTTTGGAGATCCGCAAAAACCAGAAGAAGAAAATATTTTAAAAATCTTTAAAACAGGTGTAATAATGGTAAATGGTAAAGAATGTGCTATTTATAGTTATGGAACTAAAGATGAAACTATGGATATTTCTGAAGGAAAAGCTTTTGAAGCAGGTTGCTTTATAGTATCAGGTTTTGATGAAGAAAGATTTAGTAAAGATGCTAAATATCGAGAAATGGTTATATTAAATGTATTTACACCATCTAGATTAAAGAATTCTAGAAGAGCTGATATTGCATATCCATATATAGGTTCTGTTACTCCTGCGGGAGATTTTGAAAATGATTTTGAAATTGCTGCTGAGTTAAATAATATGCAAAAACAAAGATAACTATTACAATTATATGACAAATCATTGATTTATATTGACAAAAAAAGTGTTATGATATAAAAATATGATAAGAAATTATTTAATTGTGTAAATTAAAAGGGGTGACAAAAGATGGCAAATAATGTAGAAAAATCATCAACAAAACACTGGTTAACAACTTTAATGTTATGCTGGTTCTTAGGATTTTTAGGAGTACATCGTTTATATGCTGGTAAAATTGGAACAGGCTTATTAATGGCATATTGGACTATAGTGGCTGCTGTCGTAACATACTTAAACCTATATTTAGGATTAGCATGTTTTGTAGGAGTAGGAGCTGCAGTAGTTAATGACTTTGTATTAATATCATGTAAAAAATTCAAAGACTGCAGAGGATATGATATAGCTGAAGATAGATTAGGATAAAAAATATAAAAAGAGAAAGCAAGGCTTTCTCTTTTTTTGTGCAATTATATATATATTATATTTGGTGAAAAAAGCTTGTAATTTGTGCGTTTTAGTTATATAATAGTAAATATTTTGAGGCTAGGGATGTATAGCTTACACAAATTTAGATAGGAGTGAAAAGATATGATAATTAATGAAGATGAAATCAAACACATCGCAAAATTAGCAAGTCTTAATTTGAGTGAAAAAGAAATCAAAGAATATGCTAAAGATTTAACAGATATTCTAGGAATGGCTAATTTAGTAAATGAAGTAAACACTGATGAAGTTGATGAAACTATCGGTTCAAATGGTTTGTACAATGTTTTTAGAAAAGATGTGATTAAACAAAATAATAATAGAGAAAATTTATTATCAAATGCACCAAGCCAAGATGATGGAATGTTTAGAATACCAAAAGTTATAAATTAGGAGATATTAATGAATATAGGAATTGATATTGATGATACTATATCTGATACATTTGAAAGTGCAATAGTTTATGCCAAAGAATATATAAATAATGAATTAAAAAGGGAACCGGTCATAGATATGACTAAAGTAAGAGATCATTATTATATTAGAGATATGTTTGGTCTATCTCATGATGAGGCAGAAGATTTTTGGACTAAATATTATACAAAAATTATAAATAATGTAAAGCCTAAAAAGTTGTCAGTAGAAATGATAAATAAATTAAAAGAAGAAGGAAACAACATTATAATTATAACAGCTAGATGGAATGGAGAAGAGATTGATGCTTTTAAGATATCTGAAAATTGGCTTAAAAAATACAATTTAAATTTTGATAAAATGTATGTTGGAATTGAAAATAAAGCAGAAATTGCAGTTAAAGAAAATATAGATTTATTTATAGATGATAGTATTAGAAATTGTGAAGAGGTAAGTGCTGTTGGAATAAAAAGTTATTTATTTAATGCAGAAACCAATAAGCATATTAATCAAGATAATAATATTGATAGAGTTTATTCGTGGGAAGAGATTTATTCAAAGAGTAAAGCTTTATTAGTTTAGAATGGAGGAAATTTAATGAAACTTTATGAATTAACAGTTCATGAAATAGTAGATAAATTAAAAACTGGTGAAATAACATCAGAAGAATTAGTTAAAAGCTATTTTGAAAGAATAAAAGAAAAAGAGGGAGATGTTAAAGCATATGTCTCTACTTTAGAAGAAAAAGCTTTAGAAAAAGCAAGAGAAATTGACATTAAAAGAAAAAATGGAGAAAAACTAGGAAATTTTGCAGGTGTTCCGATTGGTATTAAAGACAATATGTGTATTACAGGAACAAAAACAACATGTAGTTCAAAAATGTTAGAAAATTTTGTTGCTCCATATGATGCTACAGTTATTGAAAAATTGAATCAAGAAGATATGATTTATTTAGGAAAATTGAATATGGATGAATTTGCAATGGGAAGTTCTACTGAAAGTTCTGTATTTGCAAAAACAGCAAATCCATGGGATTTAGATAGAGTTCCAGGAGGAAGTTCTGGTGGTTCTGCAGCAGCAGTAGCAGCAGATATGGCTCCATGGACATTAGGAAGCGATACAGGTGGTTCTATTCGTCAACCAGCTTCACTTTGTGGAGTAGTTGGATTAAAACCAACATATGGTTTAGTTTCAAGATATGGTTTAGTTGCTTTTGCTTCATCATTAGATCAAATTGGACCTATTACAAAAGATGTTACTGATAGTGCAATGCTTTTAAATTTAATAGCTGGACATGATGAAAAAGATAGTACTTCTGTAAATATGGAAAAAGTAGATTATACTAAAGCATTAGTTAAAGATGTTAAAGGTATGAGAATTGGTGTTCCAAAAGAATATCTTGGAGAAGGTATTAATGAAGAAGTAAGAGATGCTATATTAGAAGTAGCAAAAAAATATGAAGAAATGGGAGCAATAGTAGAAGATTGTTCTTTTGAAGTTGGAAAATATGCCACAGCTGTTTATTATATTATTGCAGATGCTGAAGCAAGTTCAAATTTAGGAAGATTTGATGGAATTAGATACGGATATAGAACAGAGAATTTTAGTAATTTAAAAGATATTTATAAAAATTCTAAGAGTGAAGGTTTTGGACCTGAAGTAAAAAGAAGAATAATGTTAGGTACATATGTACTTTCATCTGGATATTACGATGCATATTATAAAAAAGCATTAAAAGTTAGAACAGTTATAAAAAATACATATGCTGAGTTGTTTGAAAAATATGATTTATTATTAACTCCAACATCTCCAATAACTGCATTTAAGATTGGTGAAAAACACAATAATCCATTAGAAATGTATATGGCTGATATTTGTACAGTTCCAGTAAATATTGGTGGCCTTCCAGGTATGAGTTTACCTTGTAAACTAGATAGTAATGGTTTACCAATAGGTTTCCAATTAATAGCTAAACCATTTAATGAAGAAACAATATTACGAGCTGCTTATACATTTGAACAAGAATGTGATTTTAGAAATAAATTTAAACCAACATTCAAGAAAAACGGATAATTATGTGAGGAGGAAATATTATGGCAAGAGAAGATTATGAAATTGTTATAGGACTAGAAGTTCACTGTGAGCTTTCTACAAAAACAAAAATATTTTGTTCATGTCCTACAGAATTTGGTGGCGAGCCTAATACACATTGTTGTCCAATTTGTATGGCTATGCCAGGTACATTACCAGTATTAAATGAAAAAGTTGTTGAATATGCAGTTAAAGCAGGACTTGCAACAAATTGTAAAATAGCAAGAAATAGTAAAAATGATAGAAAAAATTATTTTTATCCTGACCTTCCAAAATCATATCAAATATCACAATTTGATATGCCACTTTGTTATGAAGGTTCAGTAACTATTGAAACTGAAGAGGGTGAAAAAGAAATTAGAATTACTCGTATTCATATTGAAGAAGATGCTGGAAAATTAAATCATGATGATTATGGAAGAGGAAGTTTTGTAGATTTAAATAGAGCTGGTGTTCCATTAATTGAAGTTGTTTCTGAACCAGATTTAAGAAGTGCAGAAGAAGTAGATAGTTATTTAAGAAAATTAAAATCAATATTTGAATATATTGAAATATCAGATTGTAAAATGCAAGAAGGTTCTTTAAGAGCTGATGTTAACGTTTCAGTTAGAAAAAAAGGTGAAACAAAATTTGGAACAAGAACTGAAATGAAAAATATGAGTTCATTTAGAAGTATAGTAAGAGCTATAAATTATGAGGCTGATAGACAAATCGAAGAGATTGAAAATGGAAATACAATAACTCAAGAAACTCTAAGATGGGATGATGTATCAGGAAAAACATTTACAATGAGAGATAAAGAAGATGCTCAAGATTATAGATACTTTCCAGATCCAGATTTAGCTCTAATTAAATTGTCAGAAGAGTATATTGAAAATATTAGAGAATCACTTCCAGAATTACCTGAAAGTAGAAAGAAAAGATATTTAGAAGATTATGAATTAACTTTAAAAGCAGCTAATTTTATAACATCTTCAAAATATTATTCTAATTTATTTGAAGAAGCTGTTAAACGTTCAAATAATGCAAAATCAGTAAGTAATTGGATTATGTCTGATATCGCTAGAATATTAAATGAAAAAGAACAAGAGCCTGAAGAAATACCATTTAGTGGTGAAGACTTAGGTGAATTAGTAGAATTAATAGATAAAGGAACTATTAGTTCAACAATCGCTAAAAAAGTTTTAGAAGAAATGTTTGAAAATCCTGCAAAACCAAATGATATTATTGAAGCTAAAGGATGGAAACAAATTTCTGATGAAGGAGAGATTAAAGCTGTAGTATTAAAAATATTAGAGAACAATCCTCAATCAGTTGCAGACTTTAAAGCTGGTAAAGAAAAAGCATTAGGTTTCTTAGTTGGACAAGCAATGAAAGAAACAAAAGGAAAAGCAAATCCACAATTACTTAATAAATTGTTTAAAGAAAACATGTAATTAAAATAAAAAGAGAGTTTTAGAATTTCTAAAACTCTTTTTTGATGTTTAAAAATTATTTCTTAAATTTTGCGATTTCATTATAAAAATATATGCCCTATATGCCCTGAGAATACATTTATTTTAATTTTATAGATTTTATAATATTAGTTTATTAATTTATGATTAATGGCGTTAAAAATTGCTCCAGTGCAAAATGAGAAGACTCCACATAAAAGTCCAGTTCTAAAAATAATAATACTTATTTCATATAAATCAAAAGATATAAAATATTTTAAAAATATGTATAAAGAAATAGTTCCTATAAAAGAAATCATTAATGAAATTTTTTGAAAAATATTTATTAGAACTATTGATTTTTTATCTAATTTTAAATTAATTTTGTTTAGTTTCATAAAATCCCTCCATACTTGTTTTAAAGGTATTAATCTTTACAAAATAATATTAACATTTTAGAAAGAGTTCTTCAAAGGAAATAAATGGGAAGTAACAAATGTTTTTTTACAACATATTATGTAATTAAAGGAGGGAAGAATATGTGTATGAATAGATGCGGATGTTCTAATAATACAGGATGTTCTAATAATATGGCTACAATGAACACAACAATGTATTATAACGGAATGAATAATTCAATGTTAGCTCAAAATGGAATAGGTGTTGCTAATTTAATGTATGGTCATGCATATACACCAAATCAAACTTTTTCTACTATTTATTCAGCAGAAGAAGGTTTGGCAAATGGGACAATGTTTCCAGAATTAGTAAGTTATTATGCACCAAATCAATCTTTAGCAACAATGAATTATTTAAGAAATGCTTCAAGAGGAGGGTGTTGCAATGGATTGCGATAATTTAAATAAAGAGGAATTAATGAATTTAATTATGGAAAATAAATTTGCGATTAATGATATGGCTTTATATTTAGATACCCATCCTTGTGATTCTAATGCTTTAAAGAAGCATAATGAGTTTGTTAGAAAATTTAAAGAATATAAAGAGGTTTATGAAAAAAGATTTGGACCTTTGTGTATTGAAGTGGAAATGGATTCTTGGCAATGGGTAGAAGATCCTTGGCCATGGGAAGGAGAGATGAGATAATATGTGGACTTATGATAGACATTTACAATATCCTATTAATATAAAAACTAGAGATCCAAAACTTGCAAAAGTTATTATTTCACAGTATGGTGGACCGGATGGAGAATTAGGTGCATCACTTAGATATTTATCACAAAGATTTAGCATGCCAGATAAAAAGTCAAAAGCAATATTAAATGATGTTGGAACTGAAGAATTAGCACATTTAGAAATGGTTGGTACTTTGGTTCATAGATTAACAGATGGAGCAACTGCAAGAGAAATGGAAGAAGCAGGATTGGCTGATTATTATACAGATCATGGTTGGGGAGTATATCCACAAGCTGCTGCAGGATTTCCTTGGACTGCCGCTACAATAGCTGTAAAATCAGACCCAGTAGCAGACTTAACAGAAGATTTAGCTGCAGAACAAAAGGCTAGAGCAACTTATGAAAAATTAATAGATTTATGTTGTGATAATAAAGAAGTAGTAGATGTATTAAAATATTTAAGAGAAAGAGAAGTAGTGCATTTTCAAAGATTTGGAGAAGCTTTAAATGGAGTACAAGAAAAATTAGCTGAGAAAAAGTTTTATATGAATAGTTAATAATATAAAAAAAGACTTAAAACATTGGAGTTTTAAGTCTTTTTTATTTATTAACAATTAGCTTGGAATTTTTGTTTAGCAGTTTCTATTTTTGTTTGTTCTGCTGTATCTGTTTGATACCATCCATTATCTTTCATTAAGTTATATATTCTATTTTGTATATCTAGATTTTTATTTAAAGCATATTTAAAAGCTTCATGAACTTCTTTAGTAGTAGCTTCAATAGCACCATGCATATATAAATCACACATTCCTTTTGTAATTAATAAATATGCTTCCATTATATCTTTATCTTCCATAATAAATTTATATGATATAAAATATCATATTCTCCTTTCTATAGTAAATTTAAAAGTTTTTCGTAGATATCACAATGCTCTTTTTTTAATTCATTAATATAGTCAACAAGAGTTTCATTTTGTAATTGAGGGTTTGAACAGAATTTTTTAATGAATTGTTCATGAGCTAAAGCATCTTCAATATATAGAAGTTCTTTACTAGTCATATAATCACCACCTTTATAATCTATATGACTAATATTTCCTAAAAAATAAAATATATACTTGTAGAAAATATATTTTATAAAGTTTTTAAATGTAGCGTCTTGATTTATGTTAACTAAAATGATATACTTTTAAAGACAACTGAATATAGAATAACTGAGTTTTCCCAGAAGAAAAGAGGTGAAATGCTTTGGTTAAAATGGCTGGTGAAGAATGTGGCATCATGTTTGATTTTTCGGCCATTCAGGAGGGAGAATTAGATTCGTGTCTGAAATCTACTTTGAAAAACTGTCAAGGTAAGTGGTATTCTCATGAAGGATACAGTACTTTTGGTAAGGATGAGGAAGAACTTCCAAATCTCGAACTGTTTGTACAAGCTTTAGAAACCTTGCAGGATGCAGAAGAGGTTGAGATACGGATTAGCAGTGGATATCCATTAATATCTGTTCAGGAAGTGGATGAAGCTACAGAAGATTTAATGTTGGTAGGTCAATTTGTGCTGTTAGAAGGGTATTTGAGTAAGAATGCTGAGGAATGGCTGAATGGTATGCGATTTGCTATGAAAATTGTACATGGTTTGGTCGCAATAGCACAAGTGGAAGAAGATTTGCCAGAAGAGAATCTGATGTACGCAATGTATGCTGCATCTTTAAATCTCCCAATTGAAACTATAGCAATTATTACCAAAAAAGATGATTAAAAATAGTTGTCTTTTCTTGAGGCAGTGCATGTGAAAGTGTGCTGCCTTAAGTTTTTTGAATAATAAAAAAAGACGTTTTTAAAAACGTCTAATTTATTTTTTTAATTATTTAACTGTGTTTAATTTTTTTGCTAAGCTTGATTTTTTTCTAGATGCTGTATTTGCTTTAATTACACCTTTTGTGCAAGCTTGATCAACTTTTTTAACAGCTTCTGTGAAAGCTTTTTCAGCTTCAGCTTTGTTTCCAGCTTCAACAGCTTTTTCAAATGTTTTAACAGCTGTTTTATATGCTGATTTAACCATATTATTTTGTAAAGTTTTTGTTTCTATAACACTAACTCTTTTTATAGCTGATTTAATATTTGGCATGTTTTTGCACCTCCTCATAGGTTAAAGTGAATTTTCTTTAGATATTTTAACATGATAATAATTAAAATGCAAGCTTTTTATGGAAAAAACTTGAAAAAATGTAGTTTGTGTGTTATAGTTTAAAAGAATTAAAATAAGTAAAAAACATGGAGGGTATATGATAGGATTAGGAGCTGACCATGGAGGATATAAATTAAAAGAAAAAATAAAAGAATATCTTGATAAAAAAGATTTAAAATATATAGATTATGGAACATATGATGAAGAAAGAACTGATTATCCGATTTATGCAAAAAAGGTTTGTGTAGCAGTTCAAAAAGGTGAGTGTGATAAAGGGATATTAGTTTGTGGAACTGGTTTTGGAATGAATATTTTTGCAAATAAATTTAAAGGTATTAGATGTGCTTCTTGTTGGAATGAAGATGTAGCAAAATTATTTAAAGAACATAATAATGGTAATGTTATTGCACTACCAGGTAGGTTTATAGATGAAGTTCAAGCTGAAAAAATATTAGAGGCATGGCTTAATTCAGAATTTATGAAGGAAAGACATACAGAAAGATTACAAATGATAGAAAATATAGAAAAAGAAATAATGAAATAAGTGAGGTATACAGATTATGTGGGGAGATATAGCTATTGCATTTACTATTGCTCTTCTTGCAGCATTTATGGCAACACCTCATACTATGAAATTAGCTAAAAAATTAGGAGCAGTTGACAGTCCAAAAGATGAAAGAAGAATTAACAAAGTTGTTATGCCTAGACTTGGTGGACTAGCTGTAATACTTGGTTTTGTCATTTCAATAACATATTTATTAATTGCAATGACTTTGGAAAATAAAATAGATTTAACAGTTGAAAATTATAATATAAAATTATTAGGGTTTGCAGCTGGTGGTCTATTAATAGCTTTAGTTTGTTTTATAGATGATGTTAAAGGTTTGCCAGCTATTGCAAAATTGATAGCACAAATTGTAGCAGCAGTTATTGTTGTAAAAAGTGGAATAATTATAGATAATATTTCTATTCCTTTTATTAAAGATTTATTTGCGTGTGAAGTATTTTCAACAATACTTACTATTGGATGGATTGTTGGAATTACAAATGCAATAAACCTTATTGATGGATTAGATGGACTTTCAAGTGGAATATCATTAATTGCTTGTATTTCTTTAATGATAATATTTTCTCTTAATGGATCACCACTTATTTCAATTGTATTAATCACAGCTTTAGCAGGTGCTTTGTGTGGATTTTTACCATATAATTATAATCCAGCAAGAACATTTATTGGAGATGTAGGTTCAAATTTTATAGGTTTTTGTTTATCAATAATTTCAATACTTGGAATTGCTAAAACATATACGGCAATAGTTATTGTTGCTCCATTAATTGTTTTGGCTTTACCAGTATTTGATACAATATTTGCTATTATTAGAAGAGTAATAAAAGGAAAATCATTAAAAGCTATTGTTACACCTGATGCAAATCATTTACATCATAAGATGTTAAAAATGGGCTTTACACAAAAACAAGCAGTTTTAATATTATATGCAATAACAGCAATGCTTGGAATATTTGCAATAATATTAATGGATGGTGGTATTATTAAAGCTTTATCTTTTGCTTTAATGATAGTTGTAATAATTGCAATGGGATATAAAGAATTTTTTAAACAAAGATTATTAGATAATAGTAGTGATAACAAAGATATAGAAGATGAAGAAAATTAAAGTATAATTAATTAAGTCTGATTATTTTAAATATATAGAGATTACGGCACATGTAATCTCTATTTTTTAGTGTAAAAATACCTTAAATTTAAGGAAAAACTGGTTTTCGCAAATTTGACAAATATCACGTTCCGTAGTATAATAGGAGCGGTGAGGTGCTTTTTAAAATGTATTATAATTGGAAGCAAAATATAGATACAGTAGAACTACAAAATGTAAGTAATTTAATAAAAAATGGAGATATAATTGTTTTTCCTACAGAAACGGTATACGGGATAGGAGCAAATGCTCTTGATACTGAAGCTGTAAGAAAAATTTTTTTAGCTAAGGGAAGACCTTCAGACAATCCATTAATTGTTCATGTGGCAGATAAAAAAGAGATTGAGCAAATTGCTGTAATACAAACCGCAGTTGAACAAAAATTAATAGATACATTTATGCCAGGTCCTATTACAATAATTTTAAAGAAAAGGCCTATAATACCTGATATTGTATCAGCAGGACTTGATACAGTAGGAATTAGAATGCCATCAAATGAGATAGCACAAAAAATAATAAAGACTTCTCAAGTTCCAATAGCGGCTCCGAGCGCTAATATATCTGGAAGACCAAGTGGTACAAAAATTTCAGATATAAGGGAAGAGTTGGAAGAAAGAGTTTCTGTAATTGTTGATGGGGGAGATTCAAATATTGGATTAGAATCAACAGTTGTAAAAGTTATTGATAATGTTCCTGTAATACTAAGACCAGGGAAAATAACTCCAGAACAAATTGAAGAAGTTATAGGAAAGGTGAGAATCGATAGCAAAGTTTTTGAAAAATTGTTAGATGATGAAAAACCAGAAAGTCCAGGAGTAAAATATAGACACTATGCTCCTAAAACAAAATGTAAATTAATATATAGTACAAAAGAAAATTTAATGATAAAAGAGATTAATAAAATAATTGAAGAAAATAAAGATATAGTTATTTTAGGATTTGCAGAACATAAAAATAAAATCAATATAGAAGAGGATAGATATATAGAAGTTAGCTCTTTAGAAAATGTAGAAGAGTATGCAAAAAATATATATACATGTTTAAGAAAAGCTGATAAGATAAATGCGACACTTATTTTAATTGAAGGTGTAGAAAATAAACATTTAGGTGTAGCAATAATGAACAGACTTTTAAGAACATGTGAATATGATTATAAAGAAATAAATGATTAATATTCTTTATAAAAAGAGGAGTATTTATGAAAAAGGAAATTAATTTTGGTATAGGATTTATAACAGGTAGACCGAACGTATGTAGAATTATAAATTCATATTATAAATATTTAATTGAACAAGTAGAAGATTTAGACGTAAAGGTAAATTTTACAATATTTATATTGTTTGATTTAGGATATCAATTTACTACAAGAACAGATTTTTATGGAATTCTTCCAGAAGTCTATAAATATATTAATATAAAATATATAACACCAGAACAAATAGATGAAGAGAAAAAAATATTAATTTCAAAATATGGATTAACAAAAGCTGAAGCAGATTTATTTATTGGTAAAGGATATGCTAAAGCTAGAAATATGATCTTACATACTGCTTTAAGAAAGAAAATGGATTATTTATTATTCTGGGATGATGATGAATATCCTTTAGCAAACATAAAAAATGATGGTGATAGTGAAATAAATTGGTTAAAACAACCAACAATAAGACAACATATTTTAAATATTGAAAATGCAGATATCACTTGTGGTGATAGATGTGGAATAATGAACCCAGTTCCATATATAGAATATAATGAAACACTTGGGGAAGAAGAATATAAAGCTTTTATTAATGGTATTTCAAATGAAGTTATTACATGGGAATATGTTAATAAAACAAGAAAGAAAAATGGATTTTTAAAATATGCAAGTGAAGATATAGCATTAGGTAAAAATGAACCTCAAATAATAAGTAAAGAAGGTCAAGCACCTGTTATGTATGGCTCTAATTTATGTTTGAATTTAAATCATATTGATAAAATACCAGCTTTTTATAACCCACCAGGAGCAAGAGGTGAAGATACATTTTTTGCTTGTGCTACAGTAAATAAGAAAACTCAAGTTGTATCAATTCCAGTATATCATTTTCATGATGGATTTTTAAAATTTACAGGATTAATGAAAGAAAAATATCCAAAACAAACTTTAAAAATTTCATTAGAAGATAATGGAATAGAGCAAAGATTTTATAAAGCTGCTTTAGGTTGGATAAAATATAAACCATTATATTTTTATATAAATGAAAGAAAAAAATATAGAGAAATAATGGATGAAGCAGTTGAGAACTTGAAAAAAGGTGTAGGAAGTGTAAGTAAACAATTTGAAACATGTGACTTTGATTGCTTTATTCCAGAACTTCAAGATTATGATAAAAATGTAAAAAAACATTATAATGAATATTTAGAAACTAATAGAATTTGGGATGAATTAAAATTTAAAGTAAAAGATTTAGGAGATTAATATGAAAAAAATTAGTATTATTATACCAGTATATGGTGTAGAAGATTGTTTGGAAAAATGTCTTGAAAGTGTTATAAATCAAACTTATAAAAATTTAGAAATTATATTAATAGATGATGGATCTAAAGATAATTGTCCTAAAATTTGTGATGAATATGCTAAAAAAGATAGTAGAATAAAAGTTATTCATAAAGAAAATGGTGGAATTTCAGATACAAGAAATGTTGGTTTAAATGTTGCTACAGGTGATTATATAGGATTTGTTGATAGTGATGATTATATAAAAGAAGATATGTTTGAAGTTATGTGTGATTTGCTTGAAACATATAACGCAGATATGTCTATTGTTTCTTTTTTTGAAATTAGAAAAGGTAAGATAATAGATGCTAGAGATTCTGGCGATTTATATGTAATGACAAAAGAAGATGCAATTAAGGAAATATTAAAAGATACTAAAATACAAAGTTATCCATGGAATAAACTATATAAAAAAGAATTATTTGATGGAATAAGATATCCTGTTGGTAAGAATTTTGAAGATATTGCTACAACATTACTTTTATTTGAAAGAACAAATAGAGTAGTTTTAAAAGAACAACCAGAATATTATTATGTTAGAAGAAATGAAAGTATTACTGAAAATAGAAGTTATAAATCATATAAAGATTATATAGAAGTTGCATTAAATAAATATTTATATTTATTTAATAAATATTCTTATGATTCAGAAATTGAAGAATATAACGCATATAATTTTATAATAAATATGATTTGGTTCTATTGCGTAATTAATGCATATGGTTTAGATGAATTACAAAATGATTTTGATAAAATTTTTCCATTATTCGTAAGTTTAGTAAATAAACATAAGGATACAATTGAAAAGGAAATGAATATATTTAATAAAACAGTTTTAAATATGATGCTTATAGATAAAGATTCAACAAGAACAGCAATTAAAGAATTTTATTTAAGTCAAAGAATAAAAAGAGAAAATGGAAATTTAGATATTCAAATATAAAAAGAAAGTAAGTACAATTTAATTTGTACTTACTTTTTTATATGTTTATTTACTGCTATTTCAAATCCATTTGTTAAATATTCATTCCAAAAATCATTATATAATTCAGGAATTTTAAAATTAGAAAAACAATTATATGGATAACAGTCATTTGCTGTGATTTCCATGTAATGCAGATTGTTTTTTATTTTTTCAAAGTAATCTAATCCTTTAATTGTATTAATAAGAACAAGTGAAATACCTTTAGTATCTCCAAATTCTTTTGCTATCCCTTTATCATATCCCCAAAAATCAGCTAAACTTATATCTGAAACACGATTAAAACTTTTATAATTACAATTATAGCAACTATCTCTTAAAATTAAATCCTTTAAAAATAATGTATAAAAATAATCTCCATTTTCAATACAAGAAATGTAATTTTGTCCATTTTCAAAGTCTATTTTTATATTTTGAACTCTATTTTCAGCTTTATGTCTGAAATTTATTTTTATAATTTTAGAATTATATTGTTTTTCTAAATATTCTTTATAATCTTCAAATATTTTAGGACTAGGTACTCCGTGGCACACGACATCAACTAAAAGAAGATTTTCTAAATTTGATTTAGGAAAATCAGATAATGCTTGAATTTGACATGGTGTTCCAGAGAAAAGTACTTTTTTATTATTCTTCAAATCGTTAATTACTTCTTTGAAAACTGTTTTGGTATCACTTTGAACATATTTAGAACCTTTTAACTTCATAAGTTCATCTTGAGTTGAAGTTTTAATGTGTTCAACAACATTGTTTTGAGAAAATGCTGCACCATAAACATGTCCGTTTTCTTCAATAAAGATATTGGCTAATTCTTGAAAAGTACCACCTGAGGAACTAGTTGCTCTAATATCTTCGTTTTTGTTTTTACAAGCAAATATTTTTAGTGGATTAATATTTGGCTCTTTGTTAAATGCAGGACATACTTTTTGGCAAATACCACAATTTGTACATAAGGCTTGATCTATAATGGGATATGAAAATCCTTTTTCATCAGGCAATAATGTAATAGCTTTTTGAGGACATATATTAGCGCAAGCATTACAACCACAACATTTACTTTGTATACAAATTTCTTTCATATATATCACCTTAATTTAAATATTTTCTTTTAAATATGCTAATGAATGACTTCTGTGTTTTTCTTTTAAATTATTAACTTTGTTATAATCAATATTTTCTTTTAAAATTGAATCTAATGATTCTTTGTCCATGGCATCTCTATCTGTTAAATCAAATTTTGTTAAAACATCTTCTAATTTACTGCTGTGATTTGAAAAAACAGCGAATTCTTTTTCTAATATGATAGAGAATAAAGTTCCATGAAATGTGTTTGTTATCATATAATCTGCATTTTTGATATAACCTAAAAATTCGAATATATCAGCATTTAAAGTTTCACACCAATCTTTTTTAAATCCTAAAGAATAAATAGTTTTATTATTTGCTTTTGCAAATTCTGTAATTTTTTTAATTTCAGTGTCAGAAAAATTATAGCCATAAATAACAATATAATCTTTTAAATTATTTTCTGGATATTTTATATATTTTTCAAAATTTTCAACTAATAATGTTGGATCTAATACAAGAGTTGCATCTCTACCAGATAATGCTTTTACAAGATCTTGAGAATGTTTATCTCTTACAGAAATACTTTTTAAATTATCAAAAGTGATTTTATCTCCGTTTGCATTTTTGAATATTTCAGGTGTTGTTCCGTTAGCGCTTGGGGCATATGTAATAATATTAGCACAATTAAAATTATATCCAAAATATTCATCTAAATGTTCAAAACTTCCATTTTTAAAATTCCATAATTCATCACTTCCAATAACAATTGTGTCATAATTATGTTTTTCTTTATTATAAATTTCTTTTGCTACTTTTAAATATGTTTTTGAACGTTCAAATTCCTTTGAATTTGGTTCTTCTAATTTTGGTAAAACATCTTTTATTTTTATAAATTCAACTTCATGTCCCATGTTTATTAATGTTTCTTGTAGTGCAAATGCTTGTAATATTGCTCCGAAATTATTAGCAAAATATAAAGTACAAATTCCTATTTTTTTCATTTTTTATTTTCTCCCTTCATAAAAAAATACCTGTATATGAAAATATACAGGCATTTTTCAATATTTTAGTTTTAAAAATTCTACATAAAATTAGCGCCCGTAAACATATTATTTTTTTGCATGACAAAAAACATAGTACTGGCGACTATGGAAGGTTCTTCATTATTATAAACAATCATATTGTTCTTTTTATATGTGTTTACATATTTTTTCATAATATATTTACCTCGCTCTTTTTTTAAAAAACATAAATACCTTACATAGTATAACACATATATCGTCAAAAATCAACAAAAAAAACAAAAAAACTTTAAACTTGAGCAAAATTAAACATAATTCAAAACAACAACTCTTTAAATCTCTGTTTTTCTCGCTTTATCTAATTTATTCTAATATTTACAATTTTTGGAGGGAAAAGTTTATGTTAAGTAAAACTTTTACTAAACACCTCAAACTATTGCAATTTTTATGCTTTTACAATATAATACTAATGAAAAATTATATGAAAAGGAAGCTAATAAAAATGAAATTAATTGTAGGACTTGGAAACCCAGAAGCAGATTATTCAGAAACAAGACATAATATGGGTTTTGATGTTATAAATAAGCTTGCAAAAGAATATGAAATTGAAATGTCTAGAAGTAAGTTTGAAGGAATTTATGGAAGTGGAATGATAGAAAATCAAAAAGTTATTTTGCTAAAACCCCAAACTTTTATGAATTTAAGTGGTAAATCAGTAATAGGATTTTTAGATTTTTATAAAATTCCATTAGAAGATATGATTGTTATTTATGATGATATGGATATAGAAAAATCTAAAATTAGAATTAGAAAATCAGGATCTCCTGGAAGTCATAATGGAATGAAATCTATTGTAAATATTTTAGCTAATGAAAGATTTCTAAGAATTAGAGTAGGTATTGGAAAACCTGTTTATGAAAATGATTTAGTAAATTATGTAATTGGTGCTATTGATGAAGAAGATAAGCCAGAACTTGAAAAAGGAAAAGAACTTGCTAAAGAGGCTGTTATTGAAATTTTAAAAAATGGTATTGATAGTGCAATGAACAAGTATAATTAAAATATAGAAATGAGTAAGAATAGAAAATATGAGAGAATTATTGATAGAAAAAAAAGAAAATATTTTAAATACTTTTCTTTTAGATAATAATATTTTAATTGAAACTTATGAAGAAAATTTAGAAGAACCTATGGTTGAAGATAATATATATATTGGTAAAGTACAAAATGTCTTTAAGGGGATGCAAGCAGCTTTTATTAATATTGGAATAAATAAAAATGTTTTTATTCATTTAAGAGATTTATTACCGAAAAGTGAAGTGGTTAATAATCCAAAGACTGTTGAAGAAAAAAATATTACAGATTATGTACGACCAGGAAAACCTATTATTGTACAAGTTATGAAAGATGCTAGTAATAAAAAGGGAGCTAGAGTAACTGGTCATATCTCAATAAAAGGTAGATATGTTATTTATATGCCAGATGCTGGTTATATTTCAGTATCGCATAAACTTCAAGAAGATGAAAAAGAAGCTTTAAAAGAAATTTGTTCAGAAGTATTGCCAAAAGAAGATGGTTTAGTTGTTAGAACTTCCGCTAAAAAAGCTACAAAAGAGGTTTTGCAAAGTGAAATAAAAGAATTAGTTCAAAGATGGAAAGAAATTAAGAATAAGTCTGTTAGTAATTATCCTGAATTGATTTATAATTCAGGAGGTCTTTTAGGAAAATACTTAATTGATATGATAGATAAAGATTTAGATAAAATTATTGTAAATGATAAAGATGCAAAAGATGTTGTACAAGCAGTTTTAGATAGACTTCATTCGAAAATGAATATAGAAATAAATGAAAACTTGTTAGATAGAGACGGGTTGAATAAGCAATTAAATAAAGCTAAAAATAGAAAAGTTTGGTTAGATTGTGGTGGTTTTATAACTATTGATAAAACAGAAGCTTTAACAGCTATAGATGTTAATTCTGGAAAATGTATGGGAAAAAAAGATTTTGAAAAAACAATATTTGATATAAATAAGGAAGCAACAATTGAAATTGCAAGGCAACTTAGATTAAGAGATATTGGTGGAATAATAATTGTTGATTATATAGATATGCATATTGAAGAAAATAGAAAGAAAATTATTGAAATATTTGAAAATGAAGCTAAAAAAGATATTTCAAAAATTCAAATTGAAGGTTTTTCAAAGCTTAATTTATTAGAGTTAACAAGAAAACATGTATATAGTAAATAAAATGGAGGAAATATGAAAGTTGGATTTGTTTCACTTGGTTGTAGCAAAAACTTAATTGATACAGAAATGTGTATAGGAATTTTTAAAAAAGAAAATTTTGATATTGTAACAAGTACAGAAGAAGCAGAAATAATTGTTATAAATACTTGTGGTTTTATAGAGTCTGCAAAAGAAGAGGCTATTAATACAATACTTGAAATGGCAGAATATAAAGAAAATGGAAATTGTAAATATCTTATTGTTATGGGATGTTTGGTTCAAAGATATAAAGATGAATTAATAGAAGCTTTACCAGAAGTAGATTTATTTTTAAGCATTGATGAATATGATAATATTTGGGACAAAATTTCTGAATTGATAAATAGTAAAAATAATGGTAATAAATTAGAATATTTAGATAGAGTTATTTCTACTGGAAATACAACTGCATATTTAAAAATTGCAGAGGGGTGTAGTAATAATTGTACATATTGTGCAATTCCTATGATAAGAGGACCATATATTAGTAGAAAATTTGAAGATATATTAGAAGAAGCAAAGTTATTAGAAATTAAAGGTTTTAAAGAAATTATAGTTATTGCTCAAGATACTACAAGATATGGTGAAGATCTTTATGGAAAATCAAGATTGGCAGAGCTTTTGCAAGAATTGTGTAAATTTGATTTTAAATGGATAAGATTTTTATATGCTTATCCTGAAACTATAACAGATGAATTAATTGAAGTTGTAAAAAATAATGATAAGATTTGTAATTATTTTGATATTCCAATTCAACATTTTTCAGATAGTATTTTGAAAAAAATGAATAGAAAAACAAATGGAAAATCAATAGATAATTTACTAGAAAAAATAAGAAAAGAAATACCAGATGCTATATTAAGAACAAGTTTGATAGTTGGTTTTCCAACTGAAACAGAAGAAGATTTCTTTGATTTATATGAATTTGTAAATCGTGCTAAATTTGAAAAATTAGGAGTTTTTAAATATTCTAAAGAAGAAGGGACCCCAGCAAGTAGAATTAAAGGACAAATTCATTTTAAAACAAAAGAAGCTAGATTAAATAAAATTATGATGTTGGAACAAGGAATTTCAAAAATTAAGCTTGAAGAAAAAATTGGAAATATCTATGAAACTCTTATAGAAGGATTGACTTCAGATGGTAAATATTATATAGGAAGAAGTTATATGGATATTCCAAATGAAGATGGAGTAATTTTTATTAAAAAAGAAAAAGAAAATTTACTAGGAAAATTTGTAAATTGTGAAATAACATCAGTTATTGAATATGATTTGATGGGGAAATTAGTATAAACTGTTAATAAAAAGTGTAAAACTTTCTAATATTTTATAAAGAGAGATGATTGATTTATGAAAAGAATTTGGCAATTAGTTATTATATTACCAATTGTTATTGGTGTGATAATTGGTATTGGAATTGCAATATCTAATCAAGTAAATATGAATAAAGAAAATCAAAAAATAGCTAATATTTTTGGAAATCTTGAGAGTCAGCCAGCAGAAATTACTAAATTTTATACTTATGGTACTTCTTTAAATGTAGAAGGAAAAGTAAAAGGTATAAAAAAAGATAATTATGAAGGTGCTAGAATTTTAGTCACAGATGGTGAAAAAACTGTGGAATATAAACCAGAAGTTTCTTTTGATGATTATGGGATTATATTTAATTCTGGAACAGATATTAATAATGCTATTGATTTAGAAGAATTAACTGCTGGTACATATTATATAAATATAAGATTTAAATTGAATAATAGTAGAGATTATAAATATTATTCATTTGCAAATATTAGTTCAAATAAAAATATAGAATATTTTACATTGACTAAAGATGACAAGAATAATAAAATTAATATTGACTTTACAGAATATGAATATAATAGTAAAAAATATAAAGTTTTAAGTTTAAAAGTTAAAGAATGTGAATTGCCTGAAAATGTTTATGATATTGTAATTGATGCAGCAGCTGGTGGAACTGATAAAGGTGAAAAATATGGAGAATATAATGAAGCTGATTTAATGTTAGATTATGCTATATCTTTAAAAGAAAAATTAGAAGCAAAAGGATATAAAGTAAAACTTACTCGTGATGAACAAAATTCTAATACTTATACAGCGACTAATATGTATGATGAAGATGGAAGGATAAGTATAGCATGTAGAACTAAAGCTAAATATATGTTGTCATTACATTTAAATAGTGCTAAAGATTCAGGTGGGATAGAAGTATATGCTCCATGCAAGTCAGATTTAGAATTAGCAACCAAAATGGCAAATACTATAGTTAGTTATACTAATATTGCATATTCAGAATTTAAAGCATATAAAAAGGCGGATGGAGTATATGTGAAAAATTATAATAATCAAATGATTGAATCAACTAATAGTGTTGAAAGAGATTATGAAAATTATGATTTAACAATAGA
>JAEIGA010002521.1_pt1 | contig 29151 bp, 28 predicted proteins | sample 9270691 | NCBI WGS metagenome assembly JAEIGA01 (sample SAMN17057246, study PRJNA624740) | gut metagenome | biome: biome; isolation source: fecal sample | host: Bos grunniens | place: China: Xizang | collected 2019
AGGTATGTACTATGTAAACGAGAGATGGCCCGGCGGTATGCTTACCAACTTCAAGACCATCAAGCGTTCCATCAACCGTCTTATCGCTCTTGAAAAGATGCAGGAGGATGGCACTTTCGATCTTCTTCCCAAGAAGGAAGTTGCAGGTCTTCTTAAGGAAATGAACGACCTTGAGCGCAACTACGGCGGTATCAAGACCATGGAAAGACTTCCTGACGCTGTATTTATAGTTGACCCCCGCAAGGAGCACATCGCTGTTCTCGAGGCTAAGAAGCTCGGTATTCCGGTAATCGCTATCGTTGATACCAACTGCGATCCCGATGATGCTGACTACATCATCCCCGGCAACGACGACGCTATCCGCGCAATCAAGCTTATCTCCTCTGTTATCGCTGATGCTCTTCTTGAGGGCAGACAGGGCGAGCAGCTCACCGACGGTGAGGCTGAGGCAGAGGCTGAGGCAGACGCTGAATAATTTCAGTGCACAACAAAAACGAAAGGAAGCAGTATGAAAAACGGGTCGTTTTTCATACGACAAGATTTTGTGACTCTTGCGTCGCTGACGCAAGTTTTCTGCGAAAAACGTCACAAAACTTAAAAATGTTTAGAAAGGAAGTAATTTAAAATGGCTAATATTTCCGCAAAAGACGTTGCCGCTCTCCGCGCTAAGACCGGATGCGGTATGATGGAGTGCAAGAAGGCACTTGTTGAGGCTGATGGCAATATCGACGAGGCTGTTAAGGTTCTGCGTGAGCGCGGACTTGCTGTAGCCGCTAAGAAGGCTGACAGAATCGCCGCTGAGGGTATCGTAAAGATCATGCAGAAGGGCGACCTCGCAGCTATGATCGAGGTTAACTCCGAGTCTGACTTCGTTGCTAAGAACGAAAAGTTCCAGGCATTCGTTGACCAGCTTCTTGAAACCATTATCGAGAACAAGCCTGCAGACGTTGACGCTCTTATGGCTTGCAAGCTTTCCGGCAAGGATGATACCGTTGATGCGGCTCTTAAGGAGCAGATCTTCGTTATCGGTGAGAAGCTCACCATCCGCCGTTTCGTTATCGTTGAGGGCGCTGTTTCCACCTATGTACACGGCGGCGGCTCCATCGGCGTTATCGTTAAGTTCGATCTCGACGGCGTTGCATCCGATGATGCGGCATTCGTTGAGTGCGCTCACAACGTAGCTCTTCAGGCAGCTGCTATGAACGCAACCTACGCTAACAAGGAAGACGTTCCTCAGTCTGCACTTGATGAGGAGAAGGAAGTTCTTCTTAACCAGATGGCTAACGATCCTAAGATGGCTGGCAAGCCTGACAAGGTTAAGGAAGGCATCGTAATGGGTAAGCTCGGCAAGTTCTACGAGACCAACTGCCTCGCAGAGCAGGCTTACGTTAAGGATGACTCTATGTCCGTCGCAAAGTATGTTGCATCTGTTAACAAGGGCATCAAGATCGCAAGCTTCGTTAAGTACGAAAAGGGCGAAGGACTCCAGAAGAGAGAGGACGACCTCGCGGCTGAGGTTGCTAAGCTCACTCAGGGCAAATAATCCCGAAATTTAATAAGATCCTGTCATAAGACCTTTCTTGTGAACATCACAGAACCGCTTTATGACAGGATTTTTGTGTAAACGGGGCGATTTTTTGCGTTGTTTGCACCGCAGAGCACCCGTATCATGTCAATATATCTCTGATGATGATAAAAATTGCAAATTTACTCTGAATTTTTGCATTTCCTCTTTACAAACGGCGCAAAATAGGTTACAATATTATAAAGGGCTTTTGTGCCCAAAACTGTACTAAGGATGGTGGAACATTATGAGTCAAAAGGCTGAGCCTAAATTCAAACGAGTTCTCTTGAAGCTTTCCGGTGAGGCACTTGCTCCCTCGGAAGAAAAACGCCGCGAGCTTGCAGCAAAAGGCGAGCATCCCATACTTGATTACGATATGCTTGACCGCGTGGCAAAGGTAGTAAAACGCTGTGTTGAGGTCGGATGTCAGGTGTGCATTATCGTCGGCGCAGGGAATATATGGCGCGGACGTCAGGGAACTAACATGGACAGAACCCGTGCGGATCACATGGGTATGCTTGCAACCACCATCAACGCTCTCGGACTTCAGGATTTCTTCGAGCAGAACGGAATCGACACCAGAGTTCTTACTGCCGTTGAAATGAAGCAGTACGCAGAGCCTTACATCAGAAACCGCGCAGTGGCGCACCTTGAAAAGGGCAGAGTCGTCATTCTTGGCGGCGGACTTGGCATTCCGTTTATCTCCACCGATACCGCGGCGGCTGTACGCGCGGCTGAGGTTGGCGCGGATGTTATACTTATGGGTAAGAATATCGACGGCATCTATACCGCCGACCCCAAGAAAGACCCCAAAGCTACAAGATACGAGGAGGTTTCCTACAAGGAGATCCTTGCAAAGGACCTCAAAGCCATGGACTCCACCGCGGCTTCATTCGGAAACGAGAATCACATAAAGACCTTTGTTTTCGAGCTTAAAGAGCCGGAGAACATCTATAGAGCCATCATGGGCGAGGTTGAAGGTACAATCGTCGTTGACGATTAAGGGATAGGGCGATGTGACGCCCTCTCACCCGCTTCGCGGGAGCTCTCCCAAGGGGAGAGCTTTCACGCGTGATGTACCCCAACGGATGTGCCGTATTCCTATAAAACCGATTACCGCACCCCAAGCCGCCGGAATGGTGCATGACGGGGCGTCGAGGACGTCGCCCCCTACAGGTGTACACCCTTTCCGTCGCGCCGCCCAATATGCGGCGTGTGGAGGCAGGCGATTCGTAAATCGCCCCTACGGGATGCCGTAACCGTCATCAATTCAAACGGTTGTCGCACCCCAAGCCGCCGGAATGGTGCGGGGCCATGCAGGCGGCGCGAGTAGTGCGTTCTAACGATTACGCACACACTTTGCCTTTTATAAAAGTTCCCTGTATAAAGTTTTTGCGGAGCTTTTTTCAAAAAGCGACACGTTCCCCATATCCAAACACTAAACCACACATAAAGAAAGGATAAATACCATGAAACTTGACTGCAAAGCATATGAAGAAAAAATGCAGAAATCCATCTCCTCCTACGAGTCCCAGCTCGCTGATATCAGAGCAGGCAGAGCAAATCCCGCACTGCTTGATAAGATCGAGGTGGACTATTACGGCGCACCTACCAAGCTCAATCAGATGGCAGAGGTTAAAGTAACCGACGCGCGTACCATCGTTATCACTCCTTGGGACGCTACTACCCTTAAGAACATGGAGAAAGCGATCCTCGCTTCCGATCTCGGCATTACTCCCGCAAACGACGGTAAGACTCTGCGCATCACTTTCCCGCAGCTTACCGAGGAGAGAAGAAAAGAGCTTACCAAGAAGGTAGCAAAGATGGGCGACGACGCTAAGGTTGCTGTAAGAAACATCCGACGCGATGCTAACGACGCCGCAAAGAAAATGAAGAAGGACGGCGAGATGACCGAGGATGAGCTTAAGGCTTCCGATAAGTCTGTGCAGGATCTTACCGATAAGTATATCAAGGTCATTGACGAAGTTACCGCACGCAAGACTAAGGAGCTCATGGAGATCTGAGTCCGCTGATTTGGGGAGATGCCGTGCGAATATTGGCATCTCCCTTTTTGTGCGTATGAGGAGATAGTATGTTTGTACATGACGAGAATAGCAAAAAGAAACGCCTTTCCCACATTGCGTTCATAATGGACGGCAACGGAAGATGGGCAAAAAAACGCGGACTTCCCAGAGAAGCCGGTCATACCGAGGGCGCAAAGACCTTTATGCGAGTGGCGGAATACTGCTTTGCCGGCGGTATTGATACCGTTACTATCTACGCCTTTTCAACAGAGAATTGGAAGCGTCCGCCCCATGAAGTAAAGGCGATAATGACGCTGTTTGCTTCTTATCTTAAGCGCGGCATAAAGGAAATGACCGAGCGTAATATGCACGTTACATTTCTCGGGGATAAAGCCCCGTTTGACCCCGACACACGGGAGCTGATGGAGCGTATCGAGCGTGAATCGGCGAAAAACCGATATAAGCTTAATATTGCCGTCAACTACGGCGGCAGAGCCGAGATCGTGAATGCCGTCAACAGGCTTGCTTCTAAGGGAATCACGGAATTTTCCGAGGAGCTTATCGAGAGCGAGCTTTATACCGCAGGTCAGCGTGACCCCGACCTTATAGTCCGCTCGGCAGGAGAGCTTAGACTGTCGAACTTTCTTACATGGCAGTCCGTCTATTCGGAGTTCCATTTCACCGACACGCTGTGGCCGGATTTCGGCGAGAGCGATGTTGATGCTGCCGTGGACGCTTATTACTCACGCACACGCCGTTTTGGCGGAGTTGTATAAAGCGTGAAAATACATTTTCACGCCACGAATTTTTGTCTTTGCCGGCTTCGCCGCCAATTTCACAGGTGAAACCGACAAAAATATCGGAATAAGGAAGTCTTTGCCTTGCAAAGACGTGGTGATAGCGTGAAAATACATTTTCACGCCACGAAATTTTGTCTTTGTCGGCTTCGCCGAAAGTTTCACAGGCGAAACCGACAAAAATATCGGAATAAGGAAGTCTTTGCCTTGCAAAGACGTGGTGACTAATATGAAGCAGCGTATTCTTACCTCTGCTATCGGAATACCGATAGTGGTGGTCGTACTGTTGTTTTCAGATACCGTAGTTTTGCCTTTTGCGGTGGGACTTTTTGCCGCTGTGGGCGAATTTGAGATGCTTTCATGCATAGGGCTTCGAAAAAAACTTGAAATATCTGTGCCGTCGGTATTGTTTGCCGGAATCGTTACATTTGCATCACGCTATGCGAGGCTGGCACTTGAGCGAAGCTCTTATTTTCTCGCTATTTTTGCCGCGCTGGCATTTGTGTATATGTTCTACCTTCTATGCCTTGCCGTAGTGTCAAAGGGCACTAAGGCTCTTGGCGACATGGCACTGTGCGCCGTTACAACTATCTATATAACCGCAGGCTTTACGTCCATGATACTTCTTCGTGACGTAAACCTCGGCACCTCTGACCTCGGTCTGTATCTCTTTATGCTTGTGTTCATCGGCGCGTGGGTGCCGGATGCGGCAGGATATTTCTGCGGCAGAGCCTTCGGCAAGCATAAGCTTATACCCGATGTCAGCCCCAAGAAGACGGTGGAGGGTGCTGTTGGCGGAGTGATATTCGGCGGAGCTGCATTTGCACTTCTTGGACTTATCGTAGGTCTTGCAGGAGTGGCAGAGCCGAAATACATCCCACTTGCAGTAACAGGCGTTGTTGTGGCGGTGATATCAATTTTCGGCGATCTTATAGCCTCGCTTATCAAGAGGCAGTACGGAATCAAGGATTACGGCAAGCTGTTTCCCGGTCACGGCGGCGTAATGGACCGGTTTGACTCCATCCTCGCCATAGCTCCGTTCCTTATGATGATATGCTCGCATCCTGAAATATTCTCGCTTTTTAGGTAAAGCGTAAAAAATTCTTTTTCATGCAATTGATTTGAGTTTCTCGCCGCTTCCAGCGACGATTTTGCTTCGCAAAACCATCCTCAAATCTCAAGTAAGGAAGCTTTCGCAAAGCGAAAGACACGGTAAATATTATGATAGAAAAAACAATTGCAATTCTCGGCTCAACGGGATCGGTGGGACAGCAGACTGTAGAGGTCGCCGCCGATCTTGGGGTTAAAACCGAGGTTCTTGCCGCATCACGGGACGTGAAAACAATGGAATCCCAGGCGCGGCTTCTTAAGCCGCGCACCTGCGTTATGGAAAACGAGGACGCGGCAAAGGAGCTTAAAATAAAGCTTGCTGACACCGGCATTACCGTTCTTGGCGGTCATACAGCACTTCTTGAAGCGGCGGCGTGTCCTGCGGCAGATGTGGTATTCAACTCGGTAGGCGGCAGTGCGGGACTTGAACCTACTCTTGCGGCGCTTAAAGCCGGCAAGAGGATAGGTCTTGCCAACAAAGAGAGCATCGTTATGGCAGGCGAGATCGTAAACCGCACCAAAAAGGAGTGCGGCGGCGAGATAATTCCCGTTGACAGCGAGCATTCCGCCATATTCCAGTGCCTTAACGGGCGGAGCGGTGCAGAGATAAGCCGCATACTTCTGACCGCGTCCGGCGGACCGTTTTTCGGTATGAGCAGGCGTGAGATGGAGGGAATAACCCCTGAGCGCGCGCTTGCGCATCCCACCTGGAAGATGGGCTCAAAAATTACAATAGATTCTGCGACTCTGATGAACAAGGGCTTTGAAGTTATCGAAGCGGTTCATCTTTTTGACGTTTTACCGGACACTGTTGAGGTTGTGGTTCATCGCGAGAGTATAATACATTCTATGGTAGAATATACTGATAATGCGGTTTTGGCACAGCTTTCCGTGCCGGATATGCGCCTTTGTGCGCAGTACGCCATGACCTACCCCGAGAGAGTTCCCGGTCTTATGGGGCGGCTTGATCTTACTGCGCTTGGCAAGCTGACATTCTTCAAGCCGGATTTCGAGAATTTCCCCCTGCTTGCGCTTGCTTACGACTGCATAAAGGCAGGCGGTATCATACCTGCGGCACTCGTCGCGGCAGACGAGGCGGCGGTTGAGGCATTTATCGCCGGCAAGATCGGATTTACCGCAATCTCCGATGTAGTCTCCGAAGCTATTTCTCGCATTAAGAACATCCCCTCGCCGACCATCGGTGACATCCTCGCCGCGGCAAAAGAAGCCCGTGGGATTGCGAGTGGGATAGTTGGGAAGCAAGGGGTTACGGTCGCTTTTTGAGCACATCGCTTGCGATGTGCTGAAAGCATCCGCAAAAACTTTATACAAGGAAATAGCACACCGTTAAGGCAACGCGAATGCAGAATCGCTCATGCGCACGATTCGCGCCGCCTGCATGGCCCCGCACCATTCCGGCGGCTTGGATGTGCGGTTATTGTTTGTACGGTGTGGCGCGACCGCAAGGCGGCGCGCGTCACATGGGGTTTTTTGTCTAAACTGAAGGGGAGACGTCCTCGACGCCACGTTCCACCACAATTCTAACTTTAATCTGAATTCCGTCAAAAAGTTGAAGATGCAGCGGTACGGTATATGTGGTTGCCGGGGAAGGGGACCCGGCTGTCGGGAGCGCGGTATGCAAACACGCTGTCGTACACGCAAAAAAATACCACAATTGGAGCATTAAAGAAACAAATTCGATGCTACAATTGTAGGAGCATAGGGGGACCCACTGTATAAAGTTTTTTGCGGAGCTTTTTTTCAAAAAAGCGACCGTAATTCCTATACGCCCCACCCCGTACCCCCCATTTTGAAAAGAGGTAAACGTCAATGAACATATGGCATATATTGCTGACACTGCTTATGCTGTCGGTGCTGATACTGCTCCATGAGCTTGGTCACTATACCGCGGCAAGGATATTTTCCGTGCCGATAAACGAGTTTTCTCTGGGAATGGGACCGAAGATATTTTCCAGACGCTCTAAGAAAAGCGGAACTGTGTATTCGCTGAAGCTCCTGCCCATCGGAGGATACGTCTCCATGGTGGGCGAGGACGAGACCACCTTTGACGAGGACGGATTTTCAAATAAGCCTGTGTGGCAGAGAATGATAATCACCGCGGCAGGCGCATTTATGAATTTCGTGGCAGGCTTTGTTTTGATGGCGGTGGTCGTCATGATGTCGAGCGGACTTGGAAGCACCACCGTGCACAGCTTTGCCGACGGCGCACTTACGGAGCAGACCGGACTTCGCGTGGGCGATAAAATTATCGCGGTGGGCGGCGAGCGCGTGTTTGTGGCAGGCGATCTCTCCTACGAGATCATGCACGACGCCACCGAGCCTGTTGACCTTACGGTTATCAGAAACGGCGAGAAGCTTAGGCTTCACGACGTGGTTTTCCCAACAGACATCTCTGAGGGGATAGAATTCGGCAGAGCGGACTTTTCCACCGAGCGTGAGGCTAAAAACTTCGTGAACGTGGCAAAACACACCTTCTTCCGCTCCGTTTCAGCGGTGAAAATGGTGTGGGAGTCGATAATCGACCTTCTTTCGGGAAAATACGGAGTCGAGCACGTTTCGGGACCCGTGGGTGTCACTACAGCTGTAAGCGATGCGGCGAAAAACGGCGTCGGAAGCTTCCTTTTTCTGACGGTTGCCATAACTATGAATCTCGGCGTGTTCAATATACTTCCGCTTCCGGCACTTGACGGCGGCAGGCTCGCTTTTCAGCTTGTGGAGCTTCTTCGCGGAAAGCCCTTGAAGCCGGAGATCGAGGGATATATACATTTTGCCGGAATCGTTATTTTAATGGGGCTTATGGTTGCCATAACCTTTAAAGATGTCATTGGACTTTTTTCGTAAGCGTAAAATTTGCTGTACTTGCGTGAATACCCTAACAAGAGGATGATAAACATGAAAAATAACAGAAAACAGGTCCGCGTTGGCGGAATATATATAGGCGGCGGTGCACCTGTAACGGTGCAGTCCATGACAAACGTTGACAGCCACGACTTTGGCGCGGTGTATGCTCAGATTTCCGCTCTTGCGGCGGCAGGATGCGACATCGTGCGGCTTGCCGTTCCGGACATAGAGGCGGCGGACACCGTGGCGGCACTGAAAAAATCGGACATCACCGTGCCCCTTGTGGCGGACATACATTTTGACTACAAGATAGCTCTTGCCTGCGCCGCGGCAGGGGTCGACAAGATACGTATAAACCCCGGAAACATCGGCGAGCGATACAAGGTTGCCGAGGTAGTTGCCGCCTGCCGTGACGGTGGGATTCCCATTCGAATAGGAGTCAACGGCGGCTCACTGAAGCGTGAGATACTTAACAAATACGGTGCTCCCACAGCAGAGGCGTTGGCGGAAAGTGCCATGGAGCACGTTCACATACTTGAAGAGCTGAATTTTTCGGACATTGTCATATCCATAAAGTCCTCGGACGTGCGCACCATGATAAACGCCAACCGCATACTTCACGGCACCTGCGACTATCCGCTTCACATTGGTGTTACGGAGGCAGGAAGCGCGCACATGGGCACGCTCAAATCGGCGGTGGGTATTGGTTCGCTTCTGTGCGATGGAATCGGCGACACGATCAGAGTTTCGCTGACCGCTGATCCCCTGCTTGAGGTTAAAGAGGGCAGGGCGCTTCTTTCTGCGCTCGGACTTGGCGGCGGAGCGATTGATGTTGTATCCTGTCCCACCTGCGGCAGGACGAAGATTGATCTTATTGGACTTTCGGCGCGCTTTGAGGAGGAAATTCTTCCGTCACTTCGTCCATCGCGACGTCTTAAGGTTGCGCTTATGGGATGCGCGGTCAACGGTCCGGGCGAGGCGCGTGAGGCTGACATAGGAATCGCCGGCGGCGTCGGTGAGGCACTCCTTTTCAAAAAGGGCGAGATAGTTGGAAAATATCCCGAGGATCGCATACTTGAGGTTCTACGGGATGAGATAAATAGGATGTAAGGGAATTACGCGCTTTCTTGAAAGAAAGCTGTGCAAAGAACTTTATACATGGGAATTATATAAAGGCAACGCGAGTGCTAAGCGTTAGAACGCCACATTCGCGCCGCCTGCATGGCCCCGCACCATTACGGCGGCTTGGGTGGCGGTAATTTTTTGTTGGTATGGCGATAATCGTTTATGTGGTGGGGCGCGGCCGCTTTGCGGCGCGCGGTGCGGCGAAACGCATCACCTGCGATGATACAGGCATCCTCGTAGGGGCGATTCACGAATCGCCCGTCCCTGTCCCCAAAAAACAGCATTACAAAAACAAGGCGGTGATACGATGAACAAATTTGAGAAAATATTTTCAAAATATGAGCAGACCGACTCTGAGCGGCGGATTCTTGATGCTGCCTCGGAGGTTTCCTCGCGCGTAGACAAGGAAAGACGTGTCGTTGAAGTCACCGCGCATTTCCCCGAAATAATAAAGAAAAACACGCTTTACGAGATAGAAGAAAAGCTTCGCGCCGCTTATGATCTCACTGTAGTACGCATTCTTCCCAGATACGATTCCGCGCTGTGGAATCCGTCCTACATACCCGAGGTGATGCTGGAGCTTAACCGTGTGGGAGCTGTATCACGGGGCTTTTTTAACGAATACGATTTCGGTATTGACGGGGACAAGCTTGTAATCCGCCTTTCCTTCAACAACGGCGGTATCGAGCTTCTTTACACTGCCGGAACAAACGAGATAATTTCAAATATAATCTTCGGCGAGTTCGGTATAAGATACAATGTTGAGATAATACAGGAGCAGGGATATGCGGAAGCTCCCATGCCAATTATCGCCGAGCAGATAGCGCAGATGGAAAAGACCGCCCGCGCCCAACAGCTTGACATGGCAAGGAGTGCCGCGCGACACGCGGAGGAGTCCGCTCCCGACCCGGAGGAGGACAAGTACAAGGATTTTGAGCACATCGCGACCCTCAATTCCGGGGAAGTTACATACGAGGTTACCGACAGCATTTTCCACGTTGGCGGAAAGATATTCGACGTTTCAGCTCCCGAATATATCATCGGCGATCCATTTGACATTGTGAATCCCGTGCCTGTGCGAAATCTTACGGGACCGCAGAAAAATATTGTGGTGCTTGGCGAGGTTTTCGGCTTTGAGACCAAGGAAACGCGCCGCGGTGACAAGCTTATACTCACCTTTGCCGTAACCGACAAGGATTCTTCTATTTACATAAAAATGGCTCAGTCCAAGGAAGCACTTGAGCCTTATCTTACGAACATCAAGGACGGCATAACCGTTGCCATAAAGGGCTATGCCAAGATCGACACCTTTGATAACGAGGCTATAATTGTGCCAACCGCTGTGGCGAAGATCGCCCAGAAATACCGCACGGATGACGCCGAGGAGAAGCGCGTGGAGCTTCACTGCCACACTCAGATGTCAAGTATGGACGCCATAATTTCCCCCGGCGATCTTGTTAAGATGGCGCACAAATGGGGACACAAGGCGGTTGCCATTACCGACCACGGAAACGTTCAGGCGTATCCTCTTGCAATGATGGCGGCAGAGAAGCTTGGCGGCGAGATAAAGGTTATCTACGGAATCGAAAACTACTTTGTTGACGACACCGCGAGAGTTCTTTTCGGCGATTCGTTGGAGGAGTACATGAGCACTCCTTTTGACGGCGAATACTGCGTTTTTGATATTGAGACCACGGGTCTTTCTCCCCACAGCTGTCATATTACGGAGATCGGCGCGGTGCTTCTTCGCGGAAACGAGGTCATTGACCGCTTCAACATTTTTTCCGACCCCGGAGAGCATATTCCCGAAAACATCACCGAGCTTACGGGCATTACCGACGAAATGGTTGCCGGTGCGCCGGACAATGAATCGGCGGTAAGGCAGTTTCTTGAATTTGCCGGCAACCGCATACTTGTGGCGCACAACGCATCCTTCGACGTTTCCTTTATACGCAAGGTGGCAAACGAGTTCCGCATACCGTTCACAAATCCCTATATGGACACGGTGGCGTTGTCGCGGTACGCAAATCCGGAGCTTAAAAAGCACAAATTAAACATTCTTGCAGAGTATTTTGAGCTTGGCGACTTCAACCATCACCGCGCCTGCGACGATGCTGAGGTGCTCTCAAAAATACTTATCTGCCTCTTTAAGAAAATACGCGGCGAGGGCGCGTCAAATCTTCGCGAAATGCAGCAGCTTATGAGCGAAAAGTCTGACCCTCTCAAATTAAAGCCCTATCATCAGATACTCCTTGTAAAAAACAAGATAGGTCTTAAAAACCTTTACAAGATCATCTCAGAGAGCTATCTTAACTACTACCGCCGAGTTCCGCGCACACCGAAAACGCTTATTGAGGAATGCCGCGAGGGACTTATAATCGGCTCTGCCTGCGAGGCAGGTGAGCTGTATCAGGCGATTCTCCAAAATAAGACCGAGAAAGAGATTGAGGAAATAGCAAGCTTCTACGATTATCTTGAAATACAGCCTCTCTGCAACAACAGCTTTATGCTTGAAAAGGAGCTTGTTAAGAGCGAGGAGGAGCTTATTGCCATCAACAAGCGCATATATGAGCTTGGCAAAAAGCTTGGCAAGCCTGTCTGCGCCACCTGCGACGCCCATTTTGCGGCAAAAGACGACGAGATAACGAGAAAGATACTGCTTGCCGGACAGAAATTCGCCGATGCTGACCGTGATATCGGTCTTTATTTCCGCACCACCGAGGAGATGCTTCGCGAGTTTTGGTATCTCGGCGAGGAGGGTGCGCGAGAGGTTGTTATTACAAACACAAACCTTATCGCGGACATGATAGAGCAGGTACGCCCCATTCCTGAGGGCACTTATACACCGAATCTTGAGGGAGCTGAAGAAGAGCTTCAAGAGAGGTGCTGGGACAGGGCAAAATCGCTGTACGGCGATCCTCTGCCTGAGATAGTTTCCACCCGTCTTGACAAGGAGCTTACATCCATTATAAAGCACGGCTTTGCGGTTCTTTACATGATAGCGCAGAAGCTTGTGCAGTACAGCGAGGAGCAGGGATATCTTGTTGGCTCACGCGGCTCGGTTGGCTCGTCTTTTGTTGCATCCATGTCGGGTATTTCCGAGGTTAATCCTCTGCCGCCCCACTACTACTGCCCCGAATGTCAGTATTCGGAGTTTGTTACCGACGGTTCAGTCGGCTCAGGCTTTGATCTGCCGGACAAGATGTGTCCGAAGTGCGGAACGAAGCTTATAGGCGACGGACACGACATCCCCTTTGAGACCTTCCTTGGCTTCTACGGCGACAAATCCCCCGATATTGACCTTAACTTCTCGGGCGAGGTACAGGGCAGAGTCCACAAGTACACAGAGGAGCTGTTCGGCTCGGAAAACGTGTTCCGTGCCGGAACGCTTGGCACTCTTGCCGCAAAGACGGCTTACGGTTATGTGGTAAAATACCTTGAGGACCGTCAAAAGAAGCTTGGCAAGGCGGAGATCGCGCGGCTTGTGGATACCTGCGTTGGAATCAAGCGCACCACGGGACAGCATCCCGGCGGCATCATCGTTGTTCCGCGTGAATACGATGTTTACGACTTCACGCCGGTACAGCATCCTGCCGACGACCCTAACTCGGACATTGTTACCACCCACTTTGCATTTACATATCTTCACGACACCATTCTGAAGCTGGACGAGCTTGGGCACGATATGCCCACCAAGTACAAGTGGCTTGAAAAGTACACGAATACTTCGGTTATGGACGTTAAAATGAACGACAAGGCGGTGTACCGTCTCTTTGAGTCCACCGATCCTCTCGGTGTTACTCCCGACGATCTCGGATGCCCTCTCGGCACGCTGGGGTTGCCCGAATTCGGCACGCGCTTCATTCAGTCGGTGCTCTGCGATGCGAAGCCCAAGAACTTCGCTGACCTTATGCAGATATCCGGTCTTACCCATGGCACGGACGTGTGGCTGGGAAACGCGCAGGACCTCATAAAAGACGGAATCTGCGACATTTCGCAGGTTATCGGTACGCGTGACGGTATCATGCTTGTACTTATTCAGCAGTACGGTCTTGAGAACGCCATGGCGTTCAAGATAATGGAGGATGTACGAAAGGGTAAGGGACTTAAGCCGGAATACGAGGCTGCCATGCGCGAGCACGGTGTGCCCGATTGGTACATTGCTTCCTGCAAGAAGATAAAATATATGTTCCCAAAGGCACACGCGGCGGCATACGTTATGTCGGCGATACGCCTTGGCTGGTACAAGATATACTATCCCCTTGAATTTTACGCGGCGTTTCTTACGGTTGCCCCCGGCGGCTTTGATGCGGAGATCGCCATGAGCGGTCGAAGCGGAATCAAGGCTGTCATGGAGGAGATTCGCAAGAAAGGCACAGAGGCGACTCAGAAGGAAAAAGAAACGGTTGACACCTTTATGATGGTAAACGAGATGTACAGCCGCGGTCTTAAATTCCTGCCTGTTGATCTTTTTAAATCCGAGGCGTTCGCTTTCAAGCCGGAAAACGGTGCTATCCGTATGCCGTTCACGGCCATGGGCGGTCTTGGCGAAAAGGCGGCTGAAAAGATAGTTGAGGTCAGAGACCGTGAAGAGCTTCTCTCAATTGAGGAGCTTCAGATAAAAGCCGGTCTCTCCAAATCCGTTATTGATCTTCTCCGCAAAAACGGTGCTTTCGGTGATCTTACCGAAACCTCGCAGTTGTCGTTCTTTTGATGGCGTGCGCAATCGTTTGTGTATGAGAGTTACGGTCGCTTTCTTGAAAGAAAGCTCCGCAAAGAACTTTATACAAAGGAATTGCACACCGCTACGGCAATGTGATTGCAGAATCGTTAGACCGCACTACTCGCGCCGCCTGCATGGCCCCGCACCATTCCGGCGGCTTGGATTGCGGTAATTGTTTGTGTGGGGGGCGCGACCGCGAGGCGGCGCGCGTTACATGGGATTTTCGTCTAAACTGTAGGGGGCTACGTCCTCGACGCCCTGTTTTATCACCATTCTAACTTTAATTTGAATTCCGTCAAAAAGGTGAAGCTGAAACGGTAACAAATACGTGGTTGCCGGGGTAGGGGACCCGGCTGTCGGGAGCGCGGTATGCAAACGCGCTGTCGCACATAAAAAACGCCACCATTGGGAGCACCACGCTCTAAATTATGTAATGCCAAACGTTGGGGCATGGTCAGCCCACATGTATAAAGTTTTTTGCGGAGCTTTTTTTCAAAAAAGCGACCGTAACTCCCATACCCAAACACTCCTGCACTTTCCCCCAAAATAGGCAAAATAACAAAAACTTTCAGCGTGTGAACGGGATATAGGGCATATTGCATATTGACAATGTTGATTTATTATGTTATCATATTAGTGTACTAAAGTGTACGGTGAAAAAACTACCGAAAGGACGCCGAAAAGGCGTATGAAACGATGAATAAGCTTAAAATGACGATTCCGGAGGGAACGAGAGACCTGCTTTACAGCGAAGCCGATCTTTACGACAAAATAACAGCGGATTTTGATAAAATATACGAGGCGGCAGGATTTTCACGCATCTGCACGCCGGCGGTGGAGAATTACGACCTGTTCTGCGAGGTAAACCGCTCGCTGACGCAGGAAAATCTCTACAAGCTCACGGACAACACGGGCAGACTGCTTGTTATCCGCCCCGACAATACAACTCCTATCGCGAGAGTTGCGGCGACGAAGCTGAAGAACGCCGAGCTTCCCGTGGGACTTTACTACGACCAGCATATTTACCGCGTAAACAGCGAAAATTCCGGTATGCGCAACGAGGTTTTGCAGAGCGGAATCGAGCTTGTGGGCGCGGCAGGAATGAAGGGCGATCTTCTCTCTATCATGACCGCTCTTGACGTGCTGAAATCCATAGGACTTGATTTTAAGCTTGAAATCGGTCATGTTGGCTATTTCAACGCGCTTATATCGGAGATGGACATTTCCGAGGAGGAAGCGCAGGACGTGCGCTCCTTTGTTGAGGCGAAGAATTTCGTTTCCCTCGGTATGTTCAACAAGACCCTGCAGAATGACACCATAAGGAAGCTTCCGCTTCTTTACGGTGGAGACGAGGTTTTTGCCGAGGCTGAGGCTCTTGCAGGCAAAAATACCAAGGCTATAGAGGTGCTCTCATACGTGCGCTCCCTCTACGACACCTTAAAGGATGCCGGATACGGCGAGCACATCATGGTTGACATGAGCATGGTGCACAAGTTTGATTACTACACCGGCACGGTCATTCGCGGATACATTGACCGCGCAGGCGAGGCGGTGCTCAAGGGCGGACGTTACGACAATCTTCTCTGCAAATTCGACTGCGACGTGCCTGCGACGGGATTCGCGGTAAACGTGTGCGCGGTAGCGGACGCGCTTATAAAGTCCGGCAAGATACCGGAAAAGAAGCACGCGGACGTGATACTCCACTTCGGTGCGGAGAGCTTCGGCGAGGCTATAAGCTACAAGCGGATAATGAGTCTTGCGGGCAAATCCTGCGAGCTTTCCATGTTCGACACCCTTGAAGCTACAGAGGCTTACGCCAAGAATAACGGTATCGGAGAGGTTATTGACCTTACAAAGAACAAGGCAGGTGGCAGATAATGATACGCATTGCGCTGACCAAGGGCAGAATAGAAAAGAAAGCCGTTGAGATATTGGCAAGAGCCGGATATGATATATCCGAGCTTGAGGACAAGGGTCGCAAGCTTGTGTTCCGTCTCGGCGAGGCGGACATTGAGGTAGTGCTTGCCAAGGCGGCTGACGTTATCACCTACATTGAGCACGGTGTATGCGACGTGGGTATTGTTGGCGAGGACACCATAATGGAGCACGGCAAGCATTTCCACGAGCTGCTTGATCTTAATTTCGGAAAATGCAAGTTTGCTCTTGCCGGAATCAAGGGGCGCGATTTTTACGAGGGATACACTCACAAGATAATCGCTTCCAAGTACCCGAATGTTACGAAGAATTACTTTAACTCCAAGGGCATTGATGTTGAGATCGTCAAGATAGAGGGTTCGGTTGAGCTTGCTCCCATTCTCGGTCTTTCGGACGCCATTGTGGACATTGTTGAGACCGGCTCTACTCTCAAAGAGAACGGTCTTGAAGTTTACGAGGATGTAGCCTATATCTCCACCCGTCTTATTGTAAACACCGCCTCAATCAAGCTGAAAAAACGCGAGATCGACGAGCTTGTGTCGAGGATTTCGGCAGAGATTGAGTAAGTGCGGCTGAGGTTAGTGTAGGAGAATTACGGTCGCTTTTTTGAAAAAAAGCTCCGCAAAAAACTTTATACAGGGAATTGCACACCACAAAGGCGACGCGAGTGCAGAATTGTTAGAACGCACAATTCGCGCCGCCTGCATGGCCCCGCACCATTCCGGCGGCTTGGGTTTTCGTAACCGTTTATATGGTAGGGCGCGACCGCATGGCAGCGCGCGGCGATGTATAAATATGTGTGCATCGCCGTAGGGGGCGACGTCCCCGACGCCCCGTTCCCTATAAAAACGCGCTCCTTTTCGGTTTTTACACCACAAATACATAAAACACACGAGGGAAAAATGAAACTTTACAGAAAAGAAAATGCCGCGGAGCTTATGGCTCTGCTTTCGGACAGGGCGGAGAATATCTCACCCGAAATAATGAATACCGTTGCCGAGGTTATTGCCAATGTACGCAAAAACGGTGATGCGGCACTCCTTGAATATACGGAAAAATTCGACAAGGTAAAGCTCACCTCATTCTTTATGACCGAGGAAGAAAAAGAGGAGCTTATAAAAAAAGTCCCCGCAGAGCTTCGCTATGCCATTGACGAGGCGGCGGATAACATCCGCGCTTTCCACGAGAAGCAGAAGCAGAATTCGTGGATGACAAACGAATGCGGCAAGATAATGGGTCAGCTTGTGAGACCCATTGAAAAGGTAGGACTGTACGTGCCCGGCGGCACTGCGGCGTATCCCTCAAGCGTACTTATGAACGCCATTCCGGCAAAGGTGGCAGGTGTCAAGAAGATTACCATGGTCACACCCCCGAAGAATGAGGGTATAAATCCTGCCGTTGTATATGCGGCGAAGGTGGCAGGCGTTTGTGACATCGTAAAGGTTGGTGGTGCGCAGGCTGTTGCGGCTCTTGCTTACGGTACGGAGTCCATTGAGCGTGTTGACAAGATAGTGGGTCCGGGCAACATATTTGTTGCGATGGCGAAGAAGCTTGTTTTCGGCGCGGTGGATATCGACATGATCGCAGGGCCGTCCGAGGTGCTTGTTATTGCCGACGACAGGGCAAATCCCGCATACGTTGCGGCGGACCTCATGAGTCAGGCGGAGCACGACCCCATGGCGGCGTCCATTCTCATAACCACAAGCGAAAAGCTTGCAGGTGCGGTGGAAAAGGAGATCGAAGCGCAGAAGGCACTCCTTTCCCGTCACGACATTATTGACCGCTCTCTTGATGCCTACGGCTCTATTATAATAGTGGACAGCCTTTCCGAGGCGGCGGAGCTTTCAAATAAGATCGCTCCCGAGCACCTGGAGCTGTCGGTTGCCGATCCATTCACTCTCCTGCCGCTTATTACCAACGCAGGCTCTATATTCCTCGGTGACAACGCTCCCGAACCGCTGGGTGACTACTTCGCAGGTCCGAATCACGTGCTTCCCACAAACGGCACAGCAAGATTCTCCTCGGCACTTGGTGTTGACAGCTTTATTAAGAAGTCAAGCTACCTCTATTACAGCGAGGACGCGCTTCAGGCAATCGGCGAAAAGGTTATCACCTTTGCAAATGCCGAAGGCTTGTCGGCTCACGCAAATTCCATAAAGCAGAGACTTAAATAAGTGGGGGTCACACGAAATTTTGTCTTTGACGGCTTCGCCGCCAATTTGCAGGCAAACCGACAAAAATATCGAATCTAAGGAAGTTATTTATGATAGAAAAGCTTATACCCGAAAAGATAAACGGGCTTGAAGCCTACTCACCGAATCTTACCCCCGTTCCCATAAGGCTTGACGCCAACGAAAGTCCCTTTACCCCGTCAAAAGCCGTGCTTGATGAGCTTGCGGCGGCGGTTTACGGTATAGACTTCAACCGTTACCCCGATCCATACGCATCCGAGCTTGTTTCGGCGTTCTCACAGGTCTTTTCCCTTGACACTAAGAATGTGGTGGCAGGAAACGGATCTGACGAGCTTATCAGTATCATTGTAAGCGGACTTCTTGAAGCAGGGGACAGCGTTACCGTGGCAATGCCCGATTTTTCAATGTACGCATTTTACTCATATCTTGCAGGCGCAAGAGAGATACGCTTTGAAAAGACGGAGCTTTTTGAAATCGACTTTGATGGGCTGATTTCCTCGGTAAACGAAAGCGGCTCAAAGCTTGTGATGTTTTCAAACCCCTGCAATCCTACGGGATGGTGTGCAAAGAGAGGGGATGTTGAACGCTTTATCAAGGGCGTCAATGCCATTGTAGTGGTGGATGAGGCGTATATGGAGTTTTCACGGGAAAGTGAAAGCGTTATGGACCTTATCGGTAGGTACGACAATTTAATCGTGCTCAAGACCATGTCAAAGGCGTTCGGCTCGGCAGGACTTCGACTTGGCTTTATGTGCGCCTGCGAGGAGCTTTGCGAAGCGGTGAAGAAGATCAAGAGTCCCTATAACGTAAACACCGTTTCACAGGTGTTCGGGCGCATAATTCTCTCCCACTATGATGAAATCAAGGCGAACACCGAGATAATACAGGAAAACGTAGGATATCTTAAAGGCGAGCTTTCGAAAATAAGCTCCGCGGATATTGTGCGCATCTACGACACCTCGGCGAATTTCGTGTTTATGGACATAAGCTCGGCAGAGAAAGCCGCCAAAATTAAAGAATCCCTTATGAAAAAAGGCGTCGCCATACGCTGTATGGGACACCGCCTGCGCATCACCGCGGGAACGAGAGAGGAATGTGATATTTTCCTTGCAAAATTTAAGGAGGAAGTAGCGTGAAAGTTTATTTAGCGTAAGCGTTTATTAACCGTTCACGCATTAAATATATTTGTGCCGCCGCTATGGCGGCGGAATGGAGATTTTTATGAGCACCGCTAAGGCATCACTTATAAGAAACACATTTGAAACCAAGATAAAAATGAGCATCTCCTTTGATGAGACCGAGGGCTTCGGACTTCGCGGCACAAGCGGAGTTGGATTTTTTGACCATATGCTAAATTCCCTTGCGGTACATTGTGGTGCGGTTATCACCCTTGACATGACGGGCGATCTTAATGTTGACTGCCACCACACAATTGAGGATGTGGGAATCGTGCTCGGCAAGCTTCTCTCGGAGGTTGCCGCGAAAAATGCGCCTCTTATGCGTTACGGCACATCCTTTATTCCCATGGACGAGGCTCTTGCAAGATGTGTTATGGACATATCGGGCAGACCCTACCTCGTGTGCGATTATACCCCGAAGTCGCCCATGATCGGCGATTTTGATACACAGATGGTCACCGAGTTTTTCCGCGCCGTGGCATTTAACATGGGCGCGACGGTTCATCTTGCCGTTCTTTACGGTGATAACGACCATCACATGGTGGAGGCACTTTTCAAGGCGTTTGCTCATGCGCTTTCGGATGCTGTAAAGCCCAAATCAGGTGCGGTGCTGTCCGCTAAAGGCGTGCTATAATTACGGAGACCAAAATGAAGAAAATAGGAATAATAGATTACGGCATGGGAAATCTTCACAGCGTGAAGAACGCTCTTGATTTTATCGGAGCGGACTCATTCGTGTCCGATAACAAGGAGGAGCTTGCCGCCGCCGACGGACTTATACTTCCCGGTGTGGGCGCGTTTCCCGATGCCATGGAAAGACTGTCCGAAGCGGGACTTGACGAGTTTATAAAGGATTACGTTAAAACAAAGCCGCTCATTGGAATTTGCCTCGGTATGCAGCTTCTTTTCGATAAAAGCCACGAATTTCGCCAGTGCGAGGGACTTTCCCTTATCGGCGGCGAGGTTGTGAAGATAGAAGCGGAGGGGCTTAAAGTGCCCCACATGGGATGGAACGAGCTGAAGCTTTTGAATCCTTCGCCTATTACCGCATCTCTTAAGGACGGCGATCAGGTGTATTTCGTCCACTCTTATATGGCGAAAGTAAGCGACCCTGCCGATCTTGTGGCTGTGACCGACTACGGAAGCGACGTTACCGCAATCGTTGCACGCGGCAATGTGTATGGATGCCAGTTCCACCCCGAAAAGAGCGAGACGGTGGGACTTAGTATCCTTCGTGAATTCTGGAGGCTTGTAAATGATAATTCTTCCTGCAATTGATATTCTTGGCGGTATGTGTGTGCGGCTCACAAAGGGTGAGTACGGCACAGCCGAAAAGGTTGCCGCCGATCCCATTGAAACGGTGCTGTCCTTTATTAAAAGCGGAGCTTCATACATCCACATGGTTGACCTTGACGGCGCCAAGGAGGGAAGCCGCGTCAACGGCGATATCTACACCGAGGCGGCGCGTGTTTCAAATGTGCCAATCGAGGTTGGCGGCGGTATCCGCGATATGGATACGGTTGACTATTATTTAAAAAAGGGTATCGACCGCGTCATAATCGGCTCGGCGGCTCTTAAAAATCCCGAATTTGTGAGGGAAGCGCTTAAAAAGTACGGCGCGTCTCACATCGCTGTGGGAATTGATGCGCTTGACGGAATCGTTAAAACCTCAGGTTGGCTTGAAAGCTCGGATGTGAACTACATTGACCTTGCCCGTGAGATGGAGAAGATGGGCGTTAAGTACGTTATCTTCACTGACATCAGCCGCGACGGCACGCTGACAGGACCGAATCTTGAGCAGTTGTCCGCCCTCTCCTCGGCGACGGACATGAACATTATCGCAAGCGGCGGTATTCGCGATATCGGCAACATCCGCGATCTTGCAGGCATGAATCTTTACGGTGCAATATGCGGCAAGTCCATATACAGCGGCTCGCTTGATCTTGCCGAGGCAATAAAGGTGGCACAGGGGGACAGATAATATGCTTTCAAAGAGAATAATCCCGTGCCTTGACGTTAAGGACGGACGTGTTGTCAAGGGTGTGAATTTTGTGGGGCTTCGCGACGCTGGCGACCCTGTTGAGAGTGCGAAATTTTACAACACACAGGGCGCGGACGAGTTGGTGTTTCTTGATATCACGGCTTCCAGCGACAGACGCAAGACCATAGTTGACGTAGTGGAGCGTACCGCAAGAGAGGTGTTTATGCCCCTTACGGTGGGCGGCGGTATTCGCACGGTTGAGGATTTCCGCGAGATTCTTCTTGCAGGTGCTGACAAGGTGGCGGTCAACTCCGCGGCGGTGTTAAATAAGCGAATAATCGCCGATGCGGCGGACAGGTTCGGCAGTCAGTGCGTAGTGCTTGCAATTGATGCAAAAAGACGTGAGGACGGCGGATTTACGGTCTACATAAACGGCGGCCGAAAGGATATGGGCATCGATGCCATAGAATGGGCGATTGAGGCTGAGCGTCTTGGTGCCGGCGAGCTTCTTGTGACCTCAATGGACACAGACGGCACGAAAAACGGCTTTGATATAGAGCTTACAAAGGCTATATGCGAAAAAGTGAGCATTCCCGTCATCGCTTCGGGCGGCGGCGGAAACAAACAGCATTTTACGGACGTATTCAAAGAAACGGGATGCGATGCGGCACTTGCGGCAAGCCTTTTCCACTTCCGCGAGCTTACTGTCAGGGAAGTAAAGGAGCATCTTCGCGACAGCGGTGTGCCTGTCAGACTGTGAGGACAAAATGATAGATAAAAATGTAGATTTGAAGGATTTTTTTAAAAAATCCCAGCTTATTCCGGCAATCGTGCAAGACTGCGATAACGGCGAGGTGCTGATGCTTGCCTATATGAATGAAGAATCGCTGAAGCTTACTCTTGAGACGGGATTTACATGGTTTTTCAGCCGTTCAAGAGGGGAGCTTTGGAATAAAGGTGCTACGTCCGGTCATGTTCAACGTGTAAAGCAGATTTTGTATGACTGTGACGAGGACACATTGCTTGTTTTGGTAAATCAGACGGGGGCGGCGTGCCACACGGGCAACCGCACCTGCTTCTACCGTGAACTTTATACCGAATAACAGGAGGAGAACATAAATGAACGATAACGTATTAAAAGAGCTTGAAGCTGTAATTGCGGGACGCCGCGAAAATCCAGAGGAGGGTTCGTACACCTGCTATCTTTTTGAGAAGGGTCTTGACAAGATTCTTAAAAAGGTGGGCGAGGAATGTGCCGAGACCATAATCGCCGCAAAAAACGGTGACAACGAGGAGCTGAAGAACGAGATTTCCGACCTTGTTTATCACATCATGGTAATGATGAACGAGCGCGGACTTTCCCTTGACGACGTTCTTTTGGAGCTTGACTGCCGCTCAAAGAAGATAGGCAACCTTAAGGTAATGAAAAAGGTAGACAGGAATACATGATAAAAACGGGAGGGGAGACCCCTCCCCTACGGAAATATCAAAATTATGACCGTAATACAAAATCAAAAAAACGGGAGGGGAGACCCCTCCCCTACGGCGTACATTGTAATTCTGCTGTAGGGGAGGCGTCTCGCCTCCCGCTGTTTTGGTGCTGTTTTACTTACGCTAATATAGGCGGAAAATCGTCGAAATGCCGTGCCGCTCGGTCACGGATGCGGCGGAGCGTGCTTTGGCTGACGTTCATTTCCCCGGCGGTGTCGGTCATCGACATACCGCAGATAAAATGTAGCCGCAGAAAAAGCTTGCAGGGAAGCAGCTCCGGTGTTTCGGGCATGGCGTTCACCGTGTATTCGATGTCATGAAGCCGCTTTCTGAGGGATTCTATTTCGGATTCTAAATTTCTGCTCCAATTTTCGTCCAGCGTGTCGCGGCTGATAAGACCGGAGTTAATGTCGGCAAGAATCTTTTTTCTCTCCGCATTTTTTGAGTTAAGGGCACGCAGATACCAATCGTACCGCGAGAAAAAGAGCAGGGATGTGGGGTAGTTGTAAAGTCTCATTTTGCACCTCCCGAAGCCTGTGGAAGCAGACCCGCCGGACCCACCTCGTATCTTTCCGGCTTGTTAAGATACTCGTCGGGGTCGATTGTGATTATGCTGTATCTTGCACTTTGGGAGCGGCACTCGGATTTTTCGCAGTCAAGATATTTTTGCCGCACAAGCTCCATTCGTGCACGGCACACGGCGGTTTTGCCGAGGTTGGTTTCCGACATCAGGCGGCTCAGCGGTATGCGCATAAACTGTGGGAATCCTACGAGATTAAACTGCTCCAGCAGAAGATAATAAAGTGTGATGGCAGAGCTTGACAGTGGGAATAATCTTCGGCGAAGATAGAAGCCTTTGATTTGTCTTAAGTAGTTCATAAATAACCTCCTTTTTTGGCGTTTTGCGCCTTACAAGAAGATTATAGCATTTGCCCCTCGGCGAGTCAACGGCTGTGCACATTTTAGCTGTACGGCTTTTTTAAAAAGGTGTGCAGATTTTTTATTTTGCCGTGTGCCACGGCGCGCGCCCTCCGCCGCATCCTGCGGCTACGGGGAAGCGTAAGAGAGGAGCGAAAACCGCCGCTGCGCTCTTGGTTTTCACCCCTCTCTTAGACTCTCCCCCTTTCCTCCGCCAAAAGCGGTTATGGGAAGATAACGGCGCGACGTTACGCGATCCGACGTACCGCGTTTTCGCGCACGAGTGCTTCGCACCGTGCTTGGGTTGCGGTCACAGCCGCGCCATACTTGCGCTTCGGTCAGATGGGCTTTAGGAAAGGGGGAAGTTTATGCTTCGTTCGGTTATGTCTGGATTCGCGGCTGTGGGCGGTTGCGCGTTGTAATGCGCGCCGCTACGCGGTCGCGCCACTCCGCACAAACAGTTACCGCAACCCAAGCCGCCGGAATGTACAAGTTCTAACTTCTATTTGCACTCTAAAAAGCTGTTCCGCAGTAGAAAGGATTATATTAAACGATCTGCCGGGGTAGGGGGCCCGGCTCCTGAGAGCGCGGTATGCAAACCCCCTGTCGTACACGTCCAAAATCCCAACAAACGGAGCGCTAAAAAAGCAGCTTTGCAGCTCCGTCGGTGAGAGCGTGGCGAAGCCCTTATAAAGTTTTTTGCACAGCTTTTTTTCAAAAAAGCGCGCGTCCCTTACACAAACACTTACCCCCACACACCAAAAAACGGAGACGGATAGAATCCGTCCCCGAGCTAAAGCATAGACCGCAGTTTTTGGAAGATCTTTTTTTCTTCCCGTGAGACCTTTACTTGGGTAAGACCAAGTAACTCCGCGGTCTGCTGTTGGGAGTATTCGCGAAAATAGCGGAGCGCGATTATCTCGCGCCATAGTGGCGGCAGAGAAGCTATCGCCTCACGGAGCGCAAGCTTGTCGCAAAGCCCCTCAAGCTCATCTTTGTCGGAGGGGAGAAGCTCCCCAAGCTGTGCACCGTCATCATTTACCGTGTCCGAGAATGAGTGGGGCGGCTTCGCGGCAAGCAAAGCCGAGCATAAATCCTCTCGTGATATGCCGCATATCTCGGATAGCTCGTCAACACTTGGCTCACGCCCCTCGCGGCGCGTGAACGCTTCACGGGCGTGCATGATCTCCCCTGCAAGACGCTTGGTGGTGCGGCTGACCTTCACAGGCCCGTCATCCCTGAGAAAACGCTTGATCTCACCGATTATCAGCGGCACGGCATAGGTGGAAAATACCGTGCCAAAGGATGGATCGTAGCTCTTCATCGCCTTTATCATACCGATTGCGCCAAGCTGTATCAGATCTTCAAGCTCGCATCCGTGAGTCTCGGCGGCACGGTCACGGAACCGCATGGCGATGCTTCTGATAAGCCCCATGTTTGCCGATAAAAGCTCCGCCTCGGCTTCGGCATCGCCGTCGCGTACCCTCGACAAAAGCTCCGCATTCTTTGTGTAGTCGGCTGTTTTCATTTTTTATCAATTCCTTTTATGAAGCTATGTACCAACCTTTATTTTCATGGTGACAGTTGTGCCGCGCCCCTCCTTTGAGCGCACCGCAAGTTTGTCCATCATGCTTTCCATGATGGCAAAGCCCATGCCGCTACGCTCACCGGTGGTGTCCGTGGTGTAGAGCGGCTCGCGCGCCGCAGTTACATCGGGAATGCCGATTCCGTTGTCCTTTACGGCAATAACGATAAGTCCACCCTCGTAGTGCTTCATTGACAGAGTCACCGTGCCGCCGCCGTCGGGGTAGGCGTGCACGATAGCGTTGGTCACAGCTTCGCTGACAGCGCACTTGATGTCCGCAAGCTGAGTGATTGTGGGGGACGCCCCAGAAGCAAAGCTTACCGCCAGGGAGCGTGCGAAGCTTTCGTTTTCGCTGAGCGCCGAAAAACGGCAGGTCATTTCGTTTTTGAGAGTTTTCATTTTGTACTTCCTTTCAAAGCGGTCTTTTCGATTTTAATAAGCCGTCCCGTGCCTGCAAGATCAAGTATTTTCGACACATTTTCGCTTGGGTCAACTATCTTGAGAACGCCTCCAAGCTCCCTTGCAAGGGTAAATCTGCCGAGAATGAGACCAAGCCCCGACGAGTCCATAAACGCCACATCCGAAAGATCAAGTGCCACGGACTTCGGACGGTAATAATAGAGGGATTCATCGATTTTTCGCCGAAGCTGTCTTGCGTTGTGGTGGTCGATCTCGCCGGACACGGCAAGGGTCAGCTCCGAGCCTGTTAGTGTATGAGTTACGCTGCATTCCATGAAAAATTCTCCTTTTTTCGTTATTTCAGTAACTATTGTATCACCACGCAGGCGAAAATCCTGTCGCTTTTTGTTATAGGGGGAAAATATTTTTTGAGGGACACAAAAAAACTCCCGAAGAACCGCAGTTCATCGGGAGTCGCTATATTATATCTGATTAAAGAGCCTTAACGATTGCTTCTGTGTCGGAGGCGATTACAAGCTCTTCGTTTGTGGGGAGAACCCATACCTGAACCTTGGAATCGTCGGTGGAAAGCTTAACATTGTTGGACTGACGGAGAACCTTCGCGTTAAGCTCGTTGTCGATCTTGATGCCGAGGAAGTCCATGTCAGTGCAAGCACGCTCACGAAGCTCGGGGTTGTTTTCGCCCATACCTGCGGTGAATACAACAGCGTCGAGACCGTTCATTGCGGCAGAGTACATACCGATGTACTTCTTAACCTGATATGCGAGGATGTTAGCCGCAAGCTCTGCACGCTTGTTGCCCTCGAGGATAGCCGCCTCAATGTCACGGCTGTCAGATGAGATTCCGGATACTCCGAGGAAGCCGCACTTCTTGTTCATGAAGTCGCTCATCTGTGCAGGAGTGTAACCCTCGTGCTCCATGATGAAGGTAACGATAGCAGGGTCGATAGAACCGCAGCGTGTACCCATCTCAACACCGTCAAGGGGAGTAAAGCCCATGGAGGTGTCGATAACCTTGCCGTCCTTAACAGCGGAGATTGAAGAACCGTTACCGATGTGGCAGGTTACGATCTTGGTGCCCTCGGTCTTGCCGAGAATCTTGCACATTTCGCCTGCAACGAAGCGGTGGGATGTGCCGTGTGCACCGTAGCGGCGGATGGAATATTTCTCATAAAGCTCATAGGGAATGGGATACATCCAAGCGTAGTCGGGCATTGTCTGATGGAATGCGGTGTCGAATACGAGAACCTGGGGAACACCGGGAAGCTCGTTTGTGATACCCTCAATACCCATAAGGTGTGCAGGAGTGTGAAGGGGAGCAAGGTCGATGCACTTGTTGAGCTTCTCGATTACTTCGGGAGTAACGAGAACGGACTCGGAGAAGTATGCGCCGCCGTGAACGACACGGTGACCTACAGCTTCGATCTCGCTCATGGACTTAAGGCAGCCGTACTCCTCGGACACGAGAGTGTCAACGAGAATCTTGGTTGCTACAGAATGGTTGGGCATTGCGATCTCAGCTACATAATTGTCCTTGCCGGGCATTTTGTGTGTGATCTTGCCGTCGATGCCGATGCGCTCGCAGATACCCTTTGCTACTACATCATAGGTAGCGGTATCGAAAAGCTGGTACTTAAGAGACGAGCTTCCGGCGTTGACTACTAAAACTTTCATTGTTTTTCCTCCGTTTATTGTTGCATTATTTATTATTTTATGGTAAAATAAAACTATACACTATATTGTAGCATATTTTTTTGCCAAAATCAATAGTTAGCTTCAAATTTGTTTTGGTTTTGGCAAAAAAAATCAAAGAAAAAGCCAACTTTGGAGCAATAAAATGAACATTTACGCAGTCATCGCGGAATTCAATCCCTTTCATAACGGGCATGAATATCTTGCAGGGCAAATAAAGAAAAAAGACTCCGACTCAGCGCTTGTTGCCGTCATGAGCGGCAGCTTTACACAGCGCGGAGAGCCGGCGGTTATCGACAAATACGCAAGAGCCGAGGCGGCTCTTTTCGGCGGCGTTGACCTGGTGCTTGAGCTTCCGGCACCCTGGTGCTTTTCGGGCGCGGAATTTTTTGCGCTCGGCGGCGTGGCTGTTGCCGAGGGACTTGGAGTGTGCGACGGTCTCGTTTTCGGAAGCGAGGTGGGGGGCGTTGAAGCTTTGATTCGATGCGAGAGCCGCCTTTCCTCGGAAGAATATGTGGCGGCATACAGTGCGGCGCGAAAGGCGAGGCCTTCAAAAAACACCGGTACGCTTCGCGCCGAGGTTTACGGCGAAATGTACGGTGAGAGCGATATTTTGTCAGGCTCAAACAATCTCTTGGCACTTGAATATATAAGTGCGCTCCAGAAGCTTGGCTCACGCATGACTCCCCACACCGTGAAGCGCGTGGGAGCGGATTTCAACAGCAGCGAGCTGTCCGGAATTTGCTCGGCTTCCGCAATAAGAGCGGCTTTGGGGCGCGGAGTCACAGATTTTTCTGATTTTATGCCCCGTGAGGCGCAAAAAATCCTCACACGCGAGATTTCGGAGGGAAGAATATACGATATGTCGGCACTTGACAGTGCGGTTGTCGCCATGCTTCGTGCCGCCGACCCGAGGCGGCTTTCGGGGTACATGGAAGTGTCGGGCGGGCTTGAAAACCGCCTCTGTGCCGCCGCAGAGAAGTGCAGGACTGTCACGGAGCTTGTATCTGCCGTAAAATCAAAGCGATATCCCGAATCAAGGGTACGTCGGGCGATACTTTCCTGTATGCTGGGTGTGGAAATGCGTCATGCCGAGAAAAATCCGCTTTTTACAAATGTTCTTGCCGCAAACGGACGCGGCAGAGAAGTGCTTGCGCTTGCAAGAAAGCGCGCCAATATAGCGGTGCTCTCAAAGCTGTCGGATTCGAAGCTTTTGCCGCCTGAGGTCATGGAGCAGTACGCTCTCCATATGCGAGCGGAGCGGCTTTTTGAGCTGTGCTCCGAGGCAGAGCCGAGGCGCACAGGTGCGGTGATGCGGTAGATGGGAATTTACGATATCCTTGTAGGGGAGGCGTTTCGCCTCCCGATTTTATGTATGCCGTACACGGAAAGACGGGAGGGGAGACCCCTCCCCTACGTATGGTGCGATCTTGCCTGTAGGGGAGGCGTTTCTGTCAAGAGTAAGATGGTTTACAAATTGTGCAAGCACATGGTTTACAGTCAAATGGACATAAATTGACATAGAAGCGAAGGCGAAGCCGAAGTCGAGATGTC
>JAEIGA010002522.1_pt1 | contig 29143 bp, 27 predicted proteins | sample 9270691 | NCBI WGS metagenome assembly JAEIGA01 (sample SAMN17057246, study PRJNA624740) | gut metagenome | biome: biome; isolation source: fecal sample | host: Bos grunniens | place: China: Xizang | collected 2019
ATACCGCCCCGAGTGAAAAAATAGTGCTATGACCGCAAATTTCACCACGGCGAAGAAAAATCGGTCAGAGTGCTGTTTTAAGGGAGGGTGCTGTATATTTAATACCGCCCCGAGTGAAAAAATAGTGCTATGACCGCAAATTTCACCACGGCGAAGAAAAATCGGTCAGAGTGCTGTTTTAAGGGAGGGTGCTGTATATTCTATACCGCCCCGAGTGAAAAAATAGTGCTATGACCGATTTTTCAAGCCGTCCTTATTTATTCATATAACTTATAGAGTGCTGCGGCACCTATAATTCCTGCATCATTACCCAGCTCTGCAGGAAGTATCTCACAGGGTTTGCCCATTGTGGTGTAGATTTCCTTGCTTACGTAATCTCTGATGGGAGCAACGAGGGTTTCCTTCTCGTTGGAAATACCGCCGCCAATACAGATTTTTTCAGGCTGGAAAATGTTTATGATGTTTGCAAGACCTATTGCAACATATTTTTCATAGGTTGCTACAACCTCACAGGCAGCCTTATCACCCTTACGCATACCGTCAAAAGCAATTCTGCCGTTTACGTTATCAATATTATTGTCAGCAAGTTCCCACATAATACTGTCTTTGTTTTTCTCCATAGCAGCCTTGGTCTGACGGATAAGAGCAGTAGCAGAAGCATAGGATTCCCAACAACCCTTTCTACCGCAGGAGCAGGGTTCACCATCAACTACTATTACTGTATGACCAAGCTCACCGCCTGCATAGTTAGAGCCTGAGAACAACTTACCATCAATGATAATTCCGCCGCCTACACCTGTGCCAAGGGTAACGGCTATACAGTTGTTTACACCTCTGCCACTACCTGCAAGAAATTCACCGTAAGCCGCAGCATTAGCATCATTTTCAAGATAGAAATCAACGCCGGTACGCTCTTTTAACATTTTTGCAAGAGGAACATCTTTAAAGCCGAGATTGTTTGCGGTTGCAATAATTCCTGTAATAGGATTAATAGCACCCGGGCTTCCTACACCACAAGCCTTAACATCTTTAATGGAGATACCGGCATTCTCACAGGCCATAAAACAAGCTTTAGCCATATCGTCGGCTATTTCCTCTGCGGGACGGGGGCAGTTGGTTTTAACCTTGCCCTTTGCAATGATTTTGTAGTTTTCATCAACTACACCTGCAACGATATTTGTTCCGCCTAAATCAATTCCTAAAGTATACATTTTTTATTTCCTCCAATTTGGTTATTTATTGATATGGGTCAACGGGGGTATCCTCGCCACCGTCACCTTCAAGCATACCGAGCTTTTTAAGCAGGTCTTCGGCTGCATTGTATCCAAGCTTTTTCTGTCGGTTGTTCATAGAAGCAACCTCTATAATTACTGCCAAATTACGTCCGGGCTTTACAGGAATTGTAACCGACGGTACCGTAATTCCCAAAATTTCCATTGTTTTCTCTTCAAGTCCCATTCGGTCATACACCTTGTTTACATCCCAAGGCTCAAGATTAATTACCATATCAATCTTTTCGGTAAGCTTAACCGAGCCAACACCGAAGATACGACTTGCATTAATAATTCCTATTCCGCGAAGCTCAATAAAATGACGTATATTGTCGGGCGCACTTCCGACAAGGGATTTGCTGGAAACCTTTCGTATTTCAACAGCATCATCTGCAATAAGACGATGTCCGCGTTTTACAAGCTCAATAGCGGTTTCGCTCTTACCTACACCGCTCTCCCCAAGAAGCAAAATACCCTCACCGTAAACCTCAACCAGAACACCGTGGCGTGTAATTCTCGGAGCAAGTTGAAGATTAAGGAAAGCAATAAGCGCCGCCGAAACACCTGAAGTAGAATCTTTACTTCTAAGCACAGGCACTTCGTATCTTTTTGCAAGTTCTATAACAAAGTCAGGAACATCAAGACTTCTTGCTATAATAATTGCAGGGGGTCTTTGGGAAAGAAAGGTCGCATAGCGAGCTTCCTGTTCTTCTTTATCAAGCTCCTCAAGATAACCCTCTTCGGTTTTTCCAATAATCTGAATACGCTTGTTATCGAAATACCCGTAAAAGCCTGCAAGCTGAATTCCGGGGCGGTTAATTTCCGCACTGTTAATCATTATTTCACTTGCAGCCTTTGGAAGATATAAGGTTTCAAGTGATAGTTCTTTAAGTATTTTTTCAAGAGATACTGTAAAATCGGTATGCACTACAGACACACTCCTTTCATCATACTCTTATTATATATTATATCTTTCGTAATTTAAAGTTTTTTTTGATTTTTTCTTGATAATATTTTATTTTACCTGTATAATGTATGTTGTAATGTTATGTACTATGGAGGAAAATTAAATGAAATTAGGTATTGTCGGTCTTCCAAATGTAGGAAAGTCCACACTTTTTAATGCTATCACAAACGCAGGTGCTCAGTCTGCCAACTTCCCTTTCTGCACTATTGAGCCTAATGTAGGCGTGGTTGCAGTTCCCGATAAGCGTCTTGATGTACTCAAAGATATGTATACAGAGGGAAGTAAGGTTCCCCCTGTAGTTCCCGCAATTATTGAATTCGTTGATATTGCAGGTCTTGTAAAGGGTGCTTCAAAGGGTGAAGGTCTTGGTAATAAATTCCTTGCCAATATAAGAGAGGTTGATGCGATAGTTCACGTGGTACGCTGTTTTGAAAACGAAAACATTATTCACGTTGATGGAAATATCAATCCTCTCAGAGATATTGAAACTATCGACCTTGAGCTGATTTTCTCTGATATGGAAATGGTGGAAAGAAGAATTGCCAAAACCACCAAAGACCTAAAGGGCAACAAATCACTTCAGAGTGAGCTTGACTTTTTAAAGAAGCTTTATGACCATCTTGAAAGCGGAAAAAGTGCAAGAAGCATGGAAGTAGACAAGGACGAAAAGGAAATACTTGATACAATATTCCTTCTTACTACAAAGCCTATTATATATGCCGCTAATTTAAGCGAAGAGGATTTTTCAGGCAAATCCCCCGAAAGCAATCTCCATTTCCTTGCTGTTAAGGAGCTTGCCGCAAAGGAGGGTGCCGAGGTTCTTCCTATTTGTGCCCAGATGGAAGCCGATATTGCCGATATGAGCGAGGAAGAAAAAATTATGTTCCTTTCTGACTTAGGTCTTGAAAATTCAGGTCTTGACCGTCTTATTCAGAAAAGCTATAGCCTTTTAGGTCTTATTTCATATCTTACTGCAGGCGAAAAGGAAGTAAGAGCATGGACAATAAAGAGGGATACAAAGGCTCCTCAGGCAGCAGGTAAAATCCACTCCGACTTTGAAAGAGGCTTCATTCGTGCTCAGGTTATAGCCTTTGACGACCTTAACGAATGTGGTTCCCTTGCCAGTGCCCGTACAAAAGGACTTGTACGAACAGAGGGCAAAGAATATGTTATGCAGGATGGTGACGTAGTTGAATTCCTTTTCAATGTTTAAAAGACTTATATCCATTGCCTTTGTCATTATTCTGTCAGTAACCTGTTTTGCGGGTTGCGGCAAAAAGGCGGTGTACCGTATTGATACACTTCGCTATGTAGTAGACGGAAAAACCACAGTTCAATACGACTACACCTACACCTATGACAATAAACCTGCTATCACTAATGCCACTTTTTTTGACGGATTAAGTGAAAGCTATACCGATGTTTACGGTTATGATGAAAAGGGCACAATGATTACCTTTACCAAAAGGTACGAAAGCTCTATTGAAAGAAGCTATACTGCCGAAAGTATTACAAATAATAAATACATTTTCCGTGAAGAAGACGGCACAGAATTTCTTACCATCATCTTTGACCAAAACGGCTTTATAGTATCCCAGCGTTATGCAAACGGTTATGTAACGGAATATGCCTTTACCTATGACGAAAAGGGTAAACCGCTCACCTTTAAGCAATTAGATATTCGTCCGTCAGGAAGTAACCGTATCACAGATTATGTTGTGGAATTTACAGACAAAGATACCTTCCGTATGAAATCGGTAGGAGAAAATGCTCAGGAAAACGCATACTATGAAATTGATTGCACAATAATAAAGTAGAAAGGATGCGTAATTTTTGAATATTTTTTATCCATATTTTTATTACGGCACAAGCTCAGATTCTCTCTACACCTTTTCCATAGTTCTTTTGGTGGTTGCACTTCTTATTACTGTTGTAGCTCAGGTAAAAATCAAATCCTCTTTTGCTAAATACAGTAAGGTTACTTCAAATGTTACAGGTGCCGCCGCTGCTGAAAAGCTACTTGCAAGTCAGGGTATTTACAATGTAAAAATTGAGCGTTGCAAAGGTCAGCTTACCGACCACTTTGACCCAAGAACCAATGTTATAAGACTAAGTGAGGGCGTATACGACAGTGCCACTGTTGCGGCTGTGGGTGTTGCCTGTCACGAGGCAGGTCACGCACTTCAGTATGCGACAGGCTACGGTCCTATAAAGCTGAGAGCCAAAATCATTCCCATAACAAATTTCGGTTCTCGACTTGCTATGCCGCTTATACTTTTGGGACTTCTTCTCAGCTTCTACCCTCTTGCCTTTGTTGGTGTAATATTCTTTTCTCTTTCCACACTGTTTCAGCTTATTACACTGCCTGTAGAGCTTAACGCTTCAAGACGGGCAATAGAGATTATAAAAGACTGCAATATCCTCTATGACGACAATCAGATACGCGGTGCAAAGGCTGTGCTTACCGCCGCCGCTATGACCTATCTTGGTGCATTACTGCTTTCTCTTGCTCAGCTACTCAGACTGCTTGCAATCGTAGGCAGAAGACGCAGATAAATGAATAAACACCTCACTCTGTGCAACACTATCTAAAAAGTGACGGGGTGAGGTTTTGTTTTCACAGTTTTTCAAAAAATATGATACTGCCGCTGTTTTTGCCATAGGTTCTGTGGGTTATTGCTGTATTGAACTTTTGTGGCGTGGACGCACCCACTGGACAATGGCGGTTGCTGGGGGTATTTGCTTTACACTTATTACCGAAATAGAAAAAAGATTTACCAATGTAAATTTTTTATATAAGTGTATAATGGGCAGTCTTGCCATAACAACGGTAGAGCTTTTTATAGGTGTAATATTCAATCTGATGCTGAATAAAAATATATGGGATTACAGCAACTTAAAGTTTAATTTTCTTGGACAAATATGTATTTTATATACTGTTTTATGGGGTTTTATAACCGCTCTTGCATTACCTGTTTCAAGAAAACTTATTTTGGCTTTACAAAAATAATAAAACTTGGTATAATCAGTATAATAAACGATTAGTGAGGTCTTTTTATGGCTTTCTTGCATCGTACCTGGGCAGAAATTGACACCTCTGCTCTTGTACATAATTTCAATGTTATTAAAAACAGTGCGAAAGACAGCGGTCTTATGTGTGTTGTAAAGGCTGATGCCTACGGTCACGAAACAGAAATCGTGCTTCCCGCCCTTATAAATGCAGGGGCTGACTGCTTCGCCGTTTCCAATATTGACGAGGCTCTTGAGCTTCGCTCTCAAGGGGTAGATTTTCCTATTCTTATTTTAGGTTACACCCCACCTGAAGCCGCGCTTAAGCTTTGTGAAAACCGTATTATTCAGACGGTTTACGACCAAAATTATGCCCAAAAGCTGTCAGAGTTTGCTACACAGTCGGGTGTTAAGGTAAAGGTTCATATAAAGCTTGATACGGGTATGGGACGAATCGGTTTTGACTGTAGAAACGACAGTCTTAAAGGAATTGACAAAATAGACGAAATTCTTTGTCTTGACGGACTTGTTTTCGAAGGAATTTTCACTCATTTTGCCGCCGCAGACAGAAGCGGTGACAGTAAGGGCGAATATACCGCCCTTCAGTACAGCCGTTTTGTAAAGGCTGTAGAGATTATAAAAAGCAAATGCAGTAGTATAAAAACCGTTCACTGCTGTAATTCAGCAGGGCTTTTATACGAAAAGGATAAACATTCCACCCTTTGCAGACCGGGTATAATTCTTTACGGACTCTCCCCCGATAAAGATATGGAGTTTAAGGAAAAGCTTATCCCTGTTATGACCCTTAAAAGCGTTGTTTCTCAGGTGAAAGAGGTTGACAAGGACACCTTTATAAGCTATGGAAGAACATTTAAAAGCGACAAAAAAATGCGACTTGCTACCGTTTCGGTAGGCTATGCCGATGGTTATCCCAGAGCGCTTTCAAATAAGGGCGAGGTTATAATAAAGGGAAAAAGAGCAAAAATTGTCGGAAGAGTCTGTATGGATCAGATGGTTGTAGATATAAGCCATATTGACTCAGTCGAAATAGGTGACGAGGTTACCCTTTTCGGCAAGGATTTATCGGTAAACGAAATTGCTCAAATCTGCGGCACAATAAACTACGAAATAGTTTGCGGTGTTTCAAAGCGAGTACCAAGAATAAAGGTAGAGTAAAAAAGTGTCAGTGTTTAACACTGACACTTTTTTATATCATTTACAACTACGATAAACAATTTTTACCGCTACACTTCGTTACGCAACCTTACTTGTCCACAGGACGCGGTCGCAACCTCATCCATCACCGTCTTCGACGGAGCCTATCTCAAGTGCGAAGCCTTGATTTGTCAATCAGAGAACCGTCCCCTGTGTTATTGAGAACCGTCCCCTGTGTTATTTTATAAAAAACTGTTGTTTTTATATCTCACTTTCAATTATAAGCAAACGGTTATATTTAGCCACTCTATCGCTTCGGCAGGGGGCGCCCGATTTTATAAAGGGAGCGTTTACACCTACCGCAAGGTCGGCTATAAAGGTATCCTCGCTCTCACCGCTTCTATGGGACACAATATTACTGTATCCATATTTTTTAGCAAGTTCCATAACCTCAAGGGTTTCACTGAGTGTTCCTATCTGATTAAGCTTAATAAGAATGGAATTAGCAATACCCTTTTCTATTCCCTCCTTAAGTCTGTTTGTATTGGTTACAAAAAGGTCGTCACCCACAAGACGAATTTTATCCCCAAGACGCTGTGTTAATAGTTTCCAGCCCTCAAAATCATCCTCGCCTACACCATCCTCAATAGACATAATGGGATATTTATTGCAAAGGTTTTCATAATAACTGCAAAGTTGCTCTGCCGTCATTACGGTACCTCTTTTTTTCAGAGTATAGCTTCCCTTTTCCACCCATTCGCTCGATGCAACATCAAGGGCAATTCCTATCTGATTTTCACTGTATCCTGCACTTTCTATAGCTTCCATAATACAGTCAAGAGCAGTTTCATCACTGTCAAGGCTTGGTGCAAAACCGCCCTCATCACCTACTCCTGTAAGAAGCCCCTTCTTTTTAAGAATAATCCCAAGGCTGTGATAAATCTCACTGCCTGCCCTCAGTCTTTCGGCAAAGCTTTCTATACCAAAGGGAACCACCATAAACTCCTGAATATCAATATTGTTTGAAGCGTGGGCACCGCCGTTTAAAATGTTCATCATAGGTACAGGCAGATTCTTTGCATTTTGTCCGCCAATGAAACGGTAAAGAGGAAGATTATAAGAATTAGAAAGAGCCTTTGCACAAGACAGAGAAACCGCAAGTATTGCATTAGCACCCAGATTGGATTTGTTTTCACTGGCATCAAGATTTATCAAAAATCTGTCAATATCATTTATATCCGATAATTTCTGCGATGTAAGAGCAGGGCCGATAATATCGTTAACATTGCTTACGGCTTTATTTACCGACTTACCAAAATATTTTTTACTGTCATTGTCCCTCAGCTCTACCGCCTCGTGAATTCCTGTAGAAGCGCCTGAGGGAACAATTGCAAATCCCTTAGCTCCACTATTCGTCACTGCAAAACAGGCTACCGTAGGGTTAGCGCGGGAATCAAGTAACTGAAAACCTTTAATTTCCTTAATATAATCTGACACATAAAACACTCCTTTTTATATATTGTTACCAAATGGTAAAAAATAATACAATTTTGCAAAAAACCTCTTTTTTTTCTTTACGGCGTGTGTTATACTATATTAGTATAATTATATATTAAATTTGGAGTTGACTTTATCCTTATGGAAAAAGAAATTATAAACGATTCGGAAAACGAGGAAAACGGTGAAAAGCAGATAATATGTGGAAGAAATCCTGTATTTGAAGCAATACGCTCAGGAAGAGAAATCGACCGTCTTCTTGTTGCCCACAGTGTTAGCGGCGGCAGTGTAACTGCAATAATCGCCAAATGTAAACAGGCGGGTATACTTATTAAAGAGGTTTCCCCTCAAAAGCTTGATTTTCTTTGCGGCGGCGCTAACCATCAGGGTGTAGCGGTTCAGTTTGCAAGTCAGTCTTATGCCGAGGTTGAGGATATTCTTAAAGCTGCCCAGCAGTCAGGCAGACCGCCTTTCATAATCATTTGCGATGAAATTGAAGACCCTCACAATTTAGGCGCTATTATCCGTACTGCTGAATGCTGCGGTGCTCACGGAATAATAATTCCCAAACGCAGAAGCGCTTCTCTTAACGCCACCGTTGCAAAATCTGCAAGTGGTGCCCTTGAATATATGCCCGTTGCCCGTGTTACAAATATTTCAAATGAAATAGACAAGCTAAAAGAAAAAGGCATCTGGGTTTTTGGTGCCGATATGGACGGCAAGGACTATACTTATTTTGACTATGATATACCTTGCGCTATTGTTATAGGAAACGAAGGCAAAGGAATCGGTGCACTGGTGAGAAAAAAATGTGATGAAATCATAAGCCTGCCAATGTACGGCAAAATCAATTCCCTTAACGCTTCCGTTGCCGCAGGTGTACTTATGTACGAAATAGTGCGTAAAAGAAATCTTAAAAATGGAGGTACTTCGTAATGGGTCTTTTTTCAAGAAAAAAGAAAGACGATTTGGATATAATTGCCTCCGAAGAGCAAGAGGACCTCTATAGCCTTATTAAAAAGCGTAACCAAAACGCACCTAAACCAAATATCCTTACTGCAAACGAAATCGTTGGTAAAAAAACCGACGAAGCCCATAATCAACCAACCGAAAATCCTTTGGATGCTTTAAGAAAGAAAATGCTTAATCAGCAAAAAGAGGCGGAAAATAAAACCGATAACGAAGATTCCTTCACTCCCGCCTTCAATGTTGATTCTTCCTTTTTGTCCGAACCCAAAGAAAAAGAGGTTTGTGATGAAACAGTACTGAAAAAAGGCGAAAAAATAACTCTTGTTCCCGAGGTTAACGAGGAAGCAGAAAAAGAGCCCAGCATACTTGAAAGCTGTCTGCCCTTTATACTTGACGGCAGAGAGGAAGATACTCTTCCCGAAGAAAAACCTCAATATAAGCTTGAAAGTGTGGAATCCATTTTAGGTATTGAAGAGCCTGAAGAGCAGGAGCCCGAAGAAAACGACGAGAATGAAGCCGAGCCCTTTGAAGAAACCATTATTTTCAAGGCAATTGAAAAGGCAAATATGCCTGATATTTCAGACATTGACAACAATGAAAAAGGCGTTGCCTCAAATCCTGTTTCCTTTACCGGAACAATGCCCGTAATACTCAGTGATGAAATAATCGGCAATACCAGAGATGTTGTTATTGCAGAGGAATTCTTCCATAAAAGCGATGCTCACAGCAAGGAGTTTGACAATATCTCTTTAACACAGGATACCTTCGAGCCTGAGGTTGAATTTGTTTGTCAGGATGACCGAAAGAAAGTTCGTATAACCCTTTTGAAAGCCCGTAAAAAAGCCTTTCTTTCCTTTATGGGTACACTGCTAAGCACCATTATTCTGTCAATATTTCTCTTACCTGTTTTTTCTGACGCTATGCTCACCTTCAGCACACTGCTGACTGTTTTTATAAGCATTGCAGTGGCTATAGCACTAATTTCCAATATTGACATATTCATTTCCCTTAAAAGCCTTGCAACTCATCGTACAAAGGCAGAGGTTAATCTTGCACTGTCAACAGTCTTTTCATTAGTAGGAATTATAATGTCCTTTGCTTTTCGTATTGCCAGTGAGGTTCCTTACGGTATTGCCGCAATGACGGTACTGTCGCTGCTTTTCGGCAGCTACTTCAGACTTAGAAAAAGTCAGTATATGTTCCAGAACTTTATTCAAATTGCCGCCGCAAAGGATAAATACGCTGTCACTCTTATTGATGATGTACCCACCACCTTTGCTATGGCAAGAAAAGCTGTGGATGGTGATGTACTGATTGCCGCAAAACAGCCTACTGCACATATCTGTGACTTTATGAAAAACAGCACCATTGATAAAGATTTTGATGGTAAAGCAAAACTGTTCTTCTACATTTCCCTTTGCTTCTCGGTTTTTGCCGGTATAACTTTAGGCTTCTATCGCAGTAATTTTATGTCAGGTGTAGTTTCTGCCTGTATTTTTGCAGCGTTGTTTGCCCCCTTTACCACACTTGCCTGTAACACTTTACCGCTTAGCAGTGCTTCAATGCGCCTTAGACGGCACGGTGCTATGCTTACCGGCATTAAGTCAGCAAGACAAATTGAAGAGGCAAACGCCTTTGTTCTTGATTGCTGTGAGCTTTTCCCAAAGGGCAGTATAAAACTTGCTGATATGAAAATCCTAAGCGAAAATAATCTTGAAGAAACCATTGCTATTGCCTGTGCTATAACAAGCTCTATAAAAAGTCCATTGGCTCCCATCTTCAAAACCATTATGGAAACAAATAAGGAAGTAACAGTTCCTGTTGCCGATTCCATTAAATATGAAGAAAGAATGGGTATAACAGGTTGGGTTGGTGACCGACGCATATTTATAGGCAACAGAAATCTTATGCTTGCCCACGAAATACCTGTTCCCGATGCAGAGGTGGATAAGAAAATACTCAGAGATGGCTACTTCCCTGTTTATCTTGCTTGTGACGGAAAAGCACTCGCACTCATAGTTCTTCGCTATGTTCCAAGTCCTTCCATTGCAAAGGAGCTTGACAAAATAACCGCAATGGGACTTACTCTGCTTATAAGCAACTGCGACCAGAACATAAGCGAAGAAATGCTTTGCGATTATTTCGATCTTTATGATGACAGCTTAAAGATTATGAGTGGAAGCGGTGTTCATATGCATAAGAGTGCTGTTAATTACTGTGAAAATATAAGCTCTGGTGCATCTGTCAAATCAGGTGCTATAGGGCTTTGTGCAGTGCTTTTCTGTGCAAGCAGAGTTAAACACGCGGTTTCTCTGCTTCAGGTTTTACATTATATTTCAGTTGTTTTGGGAGTTATACTTTTCGGATATATTATATTTGGAAATACTTCCCTTTATATTTCAGGTCTGCTTGTTGCCGCTTATCAGCTTATCTGCTTTATCATAAGCACGATAGCATATCTTTTTACAAAACCATAGGAGTGATATAAATGAGTAAAAAATTCTATATAACAACTGCTATTGCTTATACTTCCCGAAAACCACATATCGGCAATGCTTATGATATTGTTCTTGCCGATGCAATCGCCCGTCATAAGAAAATGGAAGGCTATGAGGTTTTCCTTATGACAGGAAGCGATGAGCACGGCCAGAAAATTGAAGAATACGCAAAGGCTAAGGGAATTGAGCCCAAGGCTTATGTTGATGACATTTCTTCTCAGATAAAGGCAGTTTGGGACAGTCTTGATACAGAGTATGATAAATTCATCCGTACCACCGATGCTGACCACGAGGCAACAGTAAAAAAGATTTTTAAAAAGCTTTATGAACAGGGCGATATTTATAAAGGCTCTTATGAGGGCAAATACTGTGTTCCCTGTGAGTCCTTCTTCACCGCTTCTCAGCTTGTAGACGGTAAATGTCCCGACTGCGGCAGAGAGGTTATTGACTCCAAAGAGGAAGCTTATTTCTTAAAGCTTTCAAAATATGCCGACCGTCTTGTAAAGTACTATGACGAAAATCCCGATTTCTTCTTGCCTGCCGCAAGAAAAGCAGAAATGGTAAACAACTTTATAAAGCCGGGGCTTACCGACCTTTGTGTTTCCCGTTCCTCTTTTAAATGGGGTGTACCTGTAGACTTTGACGATAAACACGTTATTTATGTATGGATTGACGCTCTTTCTAACTATATTACAGGAATAGGTTATGATACAGAAAACCCCACTGAACAGTACAAACAACTGTGGCCTGCTGATTTACATGTTATCGGTAAGGATATAGTTCGCTTCCATACTATTTATTGGCCTATTATCCTTATGGCTCTTGGTGAGCCTCTGCCCAAACAGGTTTTAGGTCATCCTTGGGTACTCTTCGGCGAAGATAAAATGAGTAAGTCTAAGGGTAATGTTATTTATGCCGATGAATTAGCTGCACGTTTCGGCAGTGATGCTGTAAGGTATTATCTTTTAAGCGAAGTTCCCTTTGCACAGGACGGAAATATCACCTATGAAGCCTTTATAAACAAGTTCAATACCGACCTTGCAAACACTCTTGGAAACCTTGTTAACCGAAGCATTGCTATGACAAACAAATACTTTGACGGCAAGGTAACAAATAGCGGCGAAAAAGACGCACTGGACGATGAGCTTTATGCTTTTGCAGATGAAACTATGCAGAAATTCAATTCACAAATGGATTCATATCACACCGCAGATGCTTGTGAAACCCTTATGGATTTAGCAAGAAGATGCAATAAGTATATTGACGAAACAATGCCTTGGGCACTTGCTAAGGATGAAGATAAAAAATCCCGTCTTGAAGCAGTTATGTTTAATCTGCTGGAGAACATCAGACTTTTATCTGTTCTTCTGACCCCCATTATGCCTAAGTGCGCACAGGAAATAAGAAACCAGATTTGCTGTGATAATATCGAAATGAAAACAAACGCTGTAAATAGCTTTGCAGTTGGAACTCCATCTCCCCTTTTCTCCCGTCTTGATACCGATAAGGTTCTTGAGGAATTAGCCAAGGAAATGGAAGAAAAAATGAAGGCAGCTAAGAAAGAAAATGAAGCCGTAAATGCCGTTACCCTTGCTCAAATCGGCATTGAGGACTTTATGAAGGTAGAGCTTAAAACCGCTAAAATTATGGAATGTGAGCCTGTTAAAAAAGCTAAAAAGCTTTTAAAGCTCACTCTTGATGACGGCAGCGGCACTCCCCGTACAGTTGCAAGCGGTATTGCTAAATATTACACTCCTGAGGAACTTATCGGTCATACCGTAATCCTTGTATCCAATTTAAAGCCTGCCGTACTTTGCGGTGTTGAGTCACAGGGTATGATATTAGCTGCCGATATTGATGAAGAAAATGTTAAAGTTATTTTTGCAGATGATATTCCTGCCGGCAGTAAAATAAGATGATTTTTGATACACATTCTCATTACACTGATGAGCAGTTTTCTGACAGAGAAGAACTGCTCATCAAGTTAAACAAACAAAAAAACATTAGTGAAATAATCACCTGTGGTACCGATATTCCCTCTTCAAAGGAATGTATTGCTCTTGCCAACAAATTCCCCTTTGTTTATGCCGCTATAGGTTTTCATCCTGAGGAACTGACAAGAATTGATACCGACATTCCTGCTCTAAGACAACTTATGTGTGATAAAGTTGTGGCTATCGGCGAAATCGGTCTTGATTATTACTGGAATAAAGAAAATAAAGAAAAGCAAAAGGACGGCTTTATTTCTCAGCTTAACTTAGCCAAAGAGCTTAATCTTCCTGTTATAGTTCATGACAGAGAAGCTCATGGTGACACTCTCAGTATACTAAAAGAATATAAACCCAAAGGTGTTCTTCACTGTTTTTCAGGCAGTGTAGAAATGGCACAGGAAATAATAAATCTTGGTATGTATATCGGTGTGGGCGGTGTTATAACATTTAAAAATGCTAAAAATTTGCCGGAAGTTATAAAAGCTGTTCCTATAGATAAAATTCTTCTTGAAACCGATGCTCCTTACCTTGCGCCCGAACCATTTAGAGGTAAGCGAAATGATTCATCCCTTATTCTCTATATAGCCGAAAAAATTGGCGATATAAAAGGAATAAGCAAGGAAGAGGTTATTAAAATTACAAGAGAAAATGCTTACCGTTTGTTTTTTGAAAAATAAAAGAATATCACCCTGCTTTTTGTAAACACTATTTACGAAAGCGGGGTGATTTTTGTGAACGATAAGAATAAGCAGTATGATAACAATCAGAACAAAAAGGACCAGAACAAAAACAATCAGAATAAGAACGACCAAAACAAGAAAGATAACAACCATAAAAACTAATTGACCATATAAAAACGGATACAAAGTTTTTGATTTGCTTTGTATCCGTTTTTTCATTCCTTAAAGCCTGTGCCGAGAATTTCTCCCGCCTCACATACAACTATAAAAGCATTTTGGTCTGCACTTTTTACAAGGGTGTGTATAAGTGCTACCTCTTGCCGTCTGACAGCGCACATTAAAATTTCTTTTTCTTTATCGGTGTATGCACCATTTGCCTTTAGCTTTGTTACTCCACGGCTGACTTCATTTAAAATTCTGTCACATATAGGCTTTGCATTATCTGTTATAATATAAACCAACTTACCTCTGTCAGCACCATACAGCACACGGTCAAGAACAACCGAGGTAATAAACATTGATACCCCTGAATATAATGCCCCTGAAAAGTCCCGATAACAAAGTGCCGAAACCGCCACCACTACCGCATCTCCTACAAGTATAACTCTGCCTATAGAAATATGTGGATATTTAGAATTAACAAATTTACCTATTATATCCACTCCGCCTGTGGTAGCACCGCGTAAAATTATAATACCAAGTCCTAAACCTATGAGTATTCCGCCAAAAAGTGCGCAAAGAATTATATCGCCATCAAAAGCTATAATATATTTTTCGCTTATATCAAGCAGCAGCGAAACCATAACAGTAACAACTGCCGTCCTTGCTATAAAATGAACTCCAAACTTTTTTAAAGAAACTATTATAAGAGGAATATTTAGGATAAGCATAGTCATTCCCGTAGGAACTTGCAGCAAAAAATTTAAAATTAAAGCGATTCCCGTAAAGCCACCCGGACTTATGTGAGCAGGGGCAATAAACATAGGAATCGCTATAGCATAAATAATAGAACCAACAATATAATAAATAAAATCTATTGCAAGTTTTTTTACAGAATTCTTTTTCATTAAGCAACACCTGATTATATTGTTGCCGAAAAATCCTCCCATATTAAAGTAAAAAGCTCATTAACGCGGTTTTCTTCTCCAATAAGATGAAGATACCCAAAAAGAGTTTCAACACCTGTAGCAATATGATAATCACCGCCACTGGCATTTTTAGGTGTTCTGCCTGTATGAAAATTTCTTCCTCTTTTAAAAATGGCAATTTCATCTTCGGTAAGAATGTCTTTGATAATTTCAAAAGCTCTTACCTGACCGGTGGCGCTGACAAAGCGCACGGAGGCAGAGTGAAGCTCACCTGACGGACGATTTATTTCCGCCAGTCTTTCACGGACAAGAAGTCCAAATACCGCATCGCCTACAAAGGACAGCGTTGAAGGACTAAGCAATTTCACCTTAGCTTTATCATAATACATACTCAAATTCAAAATCGTTAACGTGAACGATATCGCCTTCCTGAACTCCTGCCTTTACAAGAGCCTTAATTATACCGCTTGAACGAAGAACCCTCTCAAAATACTGAAGAGATTCATAGTCATCAGGGTCAACAGTATTCATAATTCTTTCAATCCAATCGCAGTTTTCAACAAAGTATTCACCATTATCCTTACGAACAGTAAAGGTGCGAAGTTCCTTTTTAACAAGATTAGTTTCAAAAGCTTCAATCTCTGTTTCATAGCGTTTCATAGGCGGAAGAGTTGCAAGAACAGCGGCAATATGATTAATAAGCTCACCTGTTCCCTCTTTAATAGGCGCCATTATCGGGAAGAAATCATAACCCAAATCATTAAAGTGCTTTGCAATTTTTTCCACAGTTTCGTCATCGGTAAGGTCACACTTGTTACCTACTACTATTTGAGGACGCTGACTCAGTTCTTCACTGAACACTTTAAGTTCTTTATTGATTTTCTCGAAATCTTCAATAGGATCTCTGCCCTCACTGCCTGCAATATCAATAACATGAACTAAAAGACGGCATCTCTCAACATGGCGTAAAAATTCATGGCCAAGACCTACGCCCTCGCCTGCACCCTCAATAAGACCGGGTATATCCGCCATAACAAAGGAGCTTCCTTCACCCATTCTAACAACACCCAATACGGGAGTAAGGGTGGTAAAATGGTAGTTTGCTATTTTCGGCTTTGCCTCGCTTACAACAGAAACAAGGGTGGATTTACCAACATTAGGAAAACCAATAAGTCCTACATCGGCAAGAAGCTTTAATTCAAGGGTTACATCAAGCTCATCCCCCGGAGCACCGGGTTTAGCAAAACGCGGAACCTGTCGTGTAGAATGAGCAAAATGCTGATTTCCCCATCCGCCATTACCGCCTCTTGCAATAATAACCTCATTATCTCCCGATATATCGGCAATTATTTTTCCGCTTTCTGTATCCTTAATAAGAGTACCCCTTGGTACATTTATAACAAGGTCATCTGCAGATTTACCTGTGCAACGGGAAGCCTTGCCGTTTTCACCATTATCGGCACAGTATTTTCTTTTATATCTGAAGTCTGCAAGTGTGGACAGATTATCATCAGCTTTAAAAATAATATTTCCACCTCTGCCGCCGTCCCCGCCATCAGGTCCACCTGCAGCTACATATTTTTCTCTGTGAAAGGAAACACAGCCGTTACCGCCGTTTCCTGCTTTAAGATGAATTTTTGCTACATCAATAAACATAAAAAATCAACCTTTTAAAATAAAAAGGCTCAGGAATCCACCTGAGCCCATTAATAATTACTGCTCTACAGCGTAAATGCTGACCTGCTTACGGTCACGGCCAACACGCTCGAACTTAACTTTACCGTCGATAAGAGCAAATAAAGTATCGTCAGAACCCTTGCCTACATTATTGCCGGCGTGGATATGTGTGCCGCGCTGACGAACAAGAATGTTACCGGCCAATACGAACTGACCATCGGCACGCTTTACACCAAGACGCTTAGACTCACTGTCACGACCGTTCTTGGTAGAACCCATACCTTTTTTATGGGCGAATAACTGAATGTTAATCTTTAACATAACTACACCTCCGAAATGATAGATATTCTGTCATCATACTGGGAAGAAAGCTGTTCTATATGAAGTCTGAAGCCCTCTAAAACCGCTATAGCTTTATCGGAAGGAGCTTTCACCTTAATTATCATTAAGGCTTCATCAACCCTTGCTTCTATTTCATCACCGATTATTTCGGTAACGGTATTAGCTGTCATATATGCGGCAGATGAAACTGCACTGCAAACAATTTTTCCTTCAATATCGTCACAGTTGACAGAACTGTGACCGCTGATAGAAAAGCCAATCAAATGACCTTTATCAGCCAAAAATTTAACTTTGGTCATAAAGCAAATTAACCGATTGCCTTGATTTCAACCTTAGTGTACGGCTGTCTATGGCCCTTTTTACGAGCGCAACCCTTCTTGGGCTTGTAGGTAAATACAGTAATCTTCTTACCCTTGCCGTTTTTGAGAACCTCACCCTTAACGGTTACACCCTCAACATAAGGAGCGCCAACCTTAAGAGCACCGTCATTGATAGCAACAACCTTGTCGAATACAACTTCAGCGCCATCCTGAGCATTAAGCTTCTCAACATAGATAACATCACCGTCAGTTACACGGTACTGCTTTCCACCGGTTTCAATAATTGCGTACATTCTTTTGCACCTGCCTTAATTTCAGTCTCGCTACAGTAAGGCGTATGCCAAAATAGGCATAACTTAACAGAGCCTTCAATATGCGGCCTTACGATTATACCATAGTCACTTGTGTATGTCAAGAATTTTTATTCTTTTTTCATTTATCAAAAATTAGATTAATTACCACTTTTCCCTCGTCGGCTTTTTCCCCTTGTTTTATATTTAAACTTTTGCAAGCTCTTATAATTCTTGCTAACTGGTTTTTATTGTTAATAAAGGTTTCTTCATCATCAAATATAAGCTTTACCTCAATATAGCTTTCTCTGTTAAACGCCATAATATCAAATTTACTCTTTTGTGCAACCTTATAGGCAAGTTCGACCATTTTACAGGTTTCTTCATTTTCACAAATAGGTTTGCGCGTTTTTGACAGTGCAGTCTTATTATTTTCAAAACATCTGCCTACCAATGAAAACATTTCATAAAGAATTAAATCTCTCATAAAAATCACCCTCATAAAAAATTAAAAAGCGTGTCCACAGAGGACACGCCGAAAAAGTGCAACCCGTAGTTTTTTGCAACAATATAATATATATAAAGAATTCCTTTCTTCTTAAAATTAGTCTGTTGCATATTTATATTATTTATGCTACAGTTATTATAAAGGTTAAAATCGGTATAGATACTGAAAGGATCTCAAATATGACAGACATTATATTCAGTTTCGATGTAGAAGATTATATTCATAAAATCGGTGCAGATGGCATTTTGCGCAGTATTCAGCTTTTAAGCAAACACAATGTCAGAGGTTGTTTTAATGTTGTTGCTCGTCTTGCTATGGCTTTAGAGCAATGGGAACGACAGGATATTATCAAGGCTCTTAAAGAACATGAAATAACCTCCCATACCCTTGACCATTCTCATCATCCCACCATTTGCGAATACACAGACCTTGACGATTACAATGCTGCCCTTGATATTTTTTTAAAAACCGAGGGCAGAGCCATAAATATTTTAAAAGCAATTTTTGATATAGATGAAATACCTTCTGCTTGTCCTCCCGGAATTTCCACCTCTTATGTTGCCCACTACGGATATGCAAAATTAGGCGTTCCTGTTTATGATGGTGATACTATCAGAGATGACAAAAGAGGAAGACCCATTAACTTTTGCAATATTCTTACTACAGGTTATAACTGGGGGCTTGAGGACCATCTCTTTACTATGACAAAGGAAGAAATAAAAGAAGCCATTTACAAAGTCACACAAGAGAAGGATCTATTTGTTATCTGGCATCATCCTCAAATGGCATATCTTAAAAATTTTTGGGACGGAATAAACTACAACGGTGTTAATACACATCCTGACAACTGGAAAGAAAGCCCACGCCACACCGACGAAGATGTTGAAAGATTCTATGAAAACTTTGATTATCTTTTAGGTCTTCTGAAAAGTGACCCCGAGCATTTTAACTTCACTACATATTCGGAACTTGCTAAAAAGCACTATGGCGGTGTACGAAAGATAACTAAAGATGTTATTGTGGAACTTAATAAGCAGTTAAAAGAAGAGTTCTTCCCTGTCACAACACCTGATTCATATTGCCTTACTGATATTATGTATGGCTGCAGAGAGCTTTTACAAGGCAAAAATGAGCATATTTGCAAGGATGTCTACGGATTTTTATATACTCCGTATACTATAGAAAAAGAAATCACTCTTACTAAAGACGAAGTAATAAAAGGCTCATATCAGATAACCGATAGCTTTTTACCCGAAAAAATAGTAATTGACGATAAAATTATAGGCCCTGCCGATTGGCTTCGTGCTGCAATGGAAATTCTTTGCGGTAAGAAAAAAGTGACTGTAGCTCCCGGTCCTTGGCAAATTGACCTTGACCAATTCCCATGGATGAAAACCATATCCTATAAAAACAACTGGGTACATTCCCCTGACTTTAAGGATGAATATTTGTCCAATCGTTTCAGAATGCAATCCTGGACTATCCGTTTTGACAGGGAAACACCACGAAAGGTTTTTGATTAAAAACAAAGGCTTGAAACCAACCCACAAAAAACGAATAAAGACCGTTTTTATACCAAATAACAAACGCAAAAAGACTTTTTTTTAGATAAAGGTTTGCGTCACTTATAATATTGCAAATTTCAAGAGGAGATTTATTATGAGAAAGATTTTAAGTCTTATACTATACTTATTTTTGCTTTTTTCTCTTATAGCTTGTCATTCTAACGATACTACAAACTCATCCCTCCCCTCCCAACTTAGTGAGCAAAAAGACGATGAAACAAAAATTAAGGAATGGTATTCTAAAAATAAAGTTAAATTTACCACCGCCGAATTAGAAAAAGCAATTAACACACAGTACGTTTTACCAAAAAACATTATTCTGATGATTGGCGATGGTATGGGAATAAACGATATTATACTGACTAACAGGTTTGGAAAATCCTTGTTCGACTTCGGACTGGTTATCGACCATCTCCCAAACCAAGGTTTCTCTATCACGGATTCTGCTCAAGGCGTCACTGATTCTGCTGCTGCGTCAACAGCATTGTCCACTGGAGAAAAAGCGAAAAATGGTCGTTTGGGAATTGACAAAAACGGAAACTACGTTGAAAACACATCAGAACTTGCAAGACACTATAATAAAAAAGTGGGAATAGTTACAAACGATGCAGTTTTCGGTGCTACTCCATCGGGATTCGTGGTTCATTGTACAGATCGCAGTAACACAGATGAAATTTGTCAAAAGTTGCTTACTTTTGCACCTGATGTACTAATAGGAAGCAGTGCTTCTATATTCACCGAAAGTATTAACAAAAGCGATTATCATCGTATTCTTTTAGAAGATATTAATTTAGCAACCGACCAAGCTTACTGGGAAGGCGCTCTTAATAACGACCCAGATTTTGAAAAAGCCTTTTTTGGCTTTATGAACGTTAGTTTCAGCTATGATAGTTCTCAATTAGCCCAAGCAACCGAATTAGCCCTTAATCGTCTTGAAAACAAGGACGGTTTCTTCCTTATGGTAGAAAGCGCAGGAACAGATAAAGCAGGACACAACAAAATAATAGATAATAAAATTCACGGCGTTTCCAGTTTTAATAAAGCGGTTGCAGTTGCTTTGAAATACTGTATGAACAACCCTGATACAATACTAATTGTAACCTCTGACCACGAAACAGGAGGAGTTACATTACCAAACGGAGATTATGAGCTTAGCGACAGCCTTTTTACCACAGACCAACACACTAATGCAAAAGTAGGTGTTTTTGCATTAGGCTATGGTACCGAATATTTCAACAACAAAACTGTTGATAATACGGATATTGCAAAGTTCATCCATGCTGCTATAAAAGTTGAAACATATAAATAATCTTTTATCAATCGCTTAACAAAGTGGATTTTTTATATAAAAATATAGTTTTATTCCATTGTTTTAGACTGTTTTTTCATATATACTATAAAAAAACAGGAATAGGAGAATTTTTATGGACATTTATGCAAAACAAGCGCTTGAAGAGTATAGTAATGAAGCTACTTCCGCCCATCCCGGTGGAGTTAACGGCAGACCTTTTTGGAATATAAATGCGTCGCAGTTTACTTTTGCGCCTTCCTTTCAGTTTCCTTGGATTCCATACAGTGGAAAATATAACTTTATAGCAACCGACAAAAATGGTGTTGAACATACCTTCACCTCAGAGTTCCCTACCGCTTCCCTTGCACCTATTTGGAAAGATATACCAACAGGATTTGTTGAATTAAAGGTAAGATCTCAGTCAGGTAAAGCCGTTGGAACAAGAACCTTCTTTAAGTGCGACCCCTTCCCGGGAAGAGAAGCTCTGCCAAAAAGAGCCCGTTCCTATCGCGAAGCAAGTCTTGCTTCTTACCGTTTCTTATATAACGATGAAATTTCTCAGCATTGGCTTAAATACGGTTTGCCAAAGCCTGATTACTGCCACAATGCTTATCCTTCAAAAATGCACTCAAGCGTTATTTCGGTAATGGTTGAATATGCAACCAAATATCCCGAAAACAGTGAAAACGCTATGCGTATAGCACGTAATGCCGCTGATTATCTTCTCTCTATTACCTACCCTGCAGGTCATGTTTTAGAAGGTCTTCCTCCAACATACTCTTTTGAGAATATGGATGCCGAAAGCGTAAACAAAGTTGCTCCTGCGGCAGAAAAATGTTTAGGCACAATAATGATGATTTATCCCATTCATGTTGGAAATGCATATTTAGCGTTATACGAAGCAACAAAGGACCAAAAGTATTATGATGCCGCTTTAAAAATAGCTGATTTTTATAAAAAGAATATGTGCCCCGAAGGCAGTTGGTATTTGCTCTATGACTGCGAAAGCGGTAAAAATCTAAAAGATAACTTGTGCTTGGATTTCAAATTTGTTGTCTTTTTCCAAAAGCTTTACGAACTAACAAACGACCAAGAATGGCTTAAAATATCTAAAGCTCACGTTCAGTACATAAGTGAAATATGCTTAAAAAATTATAACTGGGAAGGTCAGTTTGAGGACGTTGCCGTTACAGGAAATTATCATAACCTAACCCACTTTACCGCGAACCAAATGATAGAATATATTGCAAAAAATCTAAGTGACGATAACGAGAAAATTGAGATTGCAAAAGATTTGATGCGTTATGTGGAAGACCAGTTTGTTGTATGGGGAGAATTCCCAAATTGGTCAAACAGCCCTGTTGATAAACGTCACACCCCTGCTGGCCTAGAGCAATACCTATGCTATGTTCCTATTGATTCAAGCACTGCCACTATTGTACGAGGATTTATAAATATGTATCGCCTTACCAAAGAACGTCTTTATTTAGAAAAAGCTATGGCTCTTGCCGATTCTATCACTCGTATGCAGGACAGCGAAACAGGTCTTATTCCAACCTTCTTCATTGGAGAAAACTGTGCTTACGGACGCATAAACTATTGGATAAATTGCCAAATTTTTACTACAAGAGTTCTTCTTGAACTATCCGAACTTACCGAAGCCGAAGGTATTGAATAAACAACTTTTAATATATTTTTTATTTCATAACAAAAGACACATTTGTGTTGTCCATGTTAAGTGGAACCGATAACACAAATGTGTCTTTTTATATAGTTTTAAAATTTTATTAAATATTACGTATAAATATTTTTTGTTCACCTGCTACAAGATTAGCAAATGGACCGGGATGAATAATCTGCGCACGATTTTCCCCTAAAATATCCACAGAGAAATCCACAGATGTACCATCAGGATTTTCAAAACATTCCTCTGGATATATAACCGCACCAAGACGCTGGGTAGTAACCTTTTGGCAACTTACATCAATAGCATCCTCAGGCACATTGATATTAAGATACAGCTTTCCATCGCTTTCCTCCAAAGTTGCAGTAAGACCATCAACAACTTTTGAACCTTTTTCCAAACGGTTAAGGTCGGATTCGCCGCCATACACATTTTCTTCCATCCATACCGGAAGAGCGGGTGCATCACCCAAAAAGTATTCCTTTTTAATAAGTTCTTTATATTCTTCAGGGTCGTTATTTTTAGCATACACTTTATCAATAGTTTTAAATCTTTCTGTTATTGGTGACTTGCAAAGGAAAATATTATTTATAAGACGGTCATCTCCGCTAAAAATAGGCGCCACACCCAAAACACCGGTGGAATGATTTAAGTGGTATGGTGTTTGTCTGTCCATAGCAGGTTCCTGTAGCATATTACCAACCATTAAATTATGAACAAAAGCAGTACCCTGTGCCATATTTACAACCGAAAGATTAGAAAGCAAAATATTATTATCAATAAGGCATGGACCATGAGTAACCTCTATCATAAAATCACGATTATTGTTATAATAAACGTTCTTTGTAACACGTGTTCCCTGTGCCTGCCAATCCAGCCATGTACCCAAAGAACAATCGTGTATATAGTTATTTTCGATTACTACGTCAATAGCGGCGTGAAGCTTAATGCCACCTTTTTCGGCACCGTAAAACTCGTGCTTTATGCCTATATTATATATATGGTTATTCTCAATTCGGCTGAATGCGCAACCCATATGACCTACGACACCATTTTGATTGCAGCTATGTATTACGTTGTTTCGTATAATATGTGAGCCTACGTTATCCTTAGACCAGCCTATCTGTAGTCCTCTGAACACCGCTTCGGTTTGATAGTAGTGGGAATATTTTTTATGGTATTTATAGTATTCACTATCTCCCGTACTTCCCTCTCTACCAATACTTATAGCACTGCATTTAGCATCATGGAGAAGATTGTTTTCAATTATCCATCCTTTACTCCAATTTGCACCCACCATACCTATCTGGTCGGCAGTTGGAGGAACAAAAGGACAAGCCGCCTGTGCGATTTCGAAACCGCTTAAGGTGATATAATTTCTGCCACTCTTAGTTGGATAAAAACAGCATTTTCGCACATTTATTTCGATAAATTCGTTATTGGGGTTATAATCCCAAAAATTACAGAAAATCGTAGTATTAAGGTCGTCAACCTCGGCAAACCAACGATAACGTGTAAGCTCAGGATTTGGTATTGCTTCCTTGTAAGTATCAGTCAGCCAAACGTTATAACCGTATTCTCTTACAGGTGCAGCGTAAAGGTCCTCCATAGACTCTGCTTCAAACATTGAAACACCGTTAATATAAACTTCACCAAGGTGCAACTTATAATGTTTTGGACTTAAAAGCCAATCGCCGTCAAGCAAAGTATTGTATGGGTTATAATCTCCAAAAAAGCTATTTGGTAATATCTTCTTCCAAACAGTACCCTCTACGTTTTCCCAATCGGTTATAACTTCAGAACCTTTAATAACGGGATGTTCACCCTCGGCAGCAATATAGGTAATGCGGTTATTAGGATTAGCACCTGAATTTTTAGGGTCAACCCATTCGCGATAGACGCCCTCATGTACAACAACAGTATCACCTGAAATAGCCACACTTGCCGCTTTGTTTATGGTTTTGAAGGGAGCGTCGGCAGTACCGATATTAAAGTCGCACCCATTTTTTGAAACGTGATATATCATAATAAACCTCCTGTGCGTTTTCTCTTATTATATTATTTTATTAGACGTAAAACAAGCCTATAAGGGTTGAAATTGTAGTCATAATTTGATATAATAAATTAAAATATAGCGCAATGCTATGAAAACAGAGATAATTTATGATATTTATAACCAAGACATTTAAAGGAGATCAGCTTTATGAACAGATGGGAATATACCGAATGTGAGCTTTGGCGACACAGCAAGGGCGAGGTTTCCATTATGCATCTTTTCGGAACGGTAGCCATCGGCAATACCGTTCTGATTTTTGCAGAAGCTCGCCACGGAAAGGGCGGAGATGCAAATTGTGCCCACGATATTTATATGAAAAAGAGTGTGGATGGCGGAAAAAGTTTTTTAGATAACCGAAATCTTTTAGATTCCTTTGGCAAAATTTGCTATGTAAACCCCGTCCCCGTTTATGATAAAAACATAGATCGACTGTTTTTGTTTTACGCAATAAACAAGGTCAATACCGCAACCGAAAATTATTATATTTTCAGCGACAACAAAGGGGATTCTTGGTCTGACCCTGTGGACATTACCGTTTCTTTGCAAAATGGTGGTATGCCCTTTAACCTCCCCGGCCCCGGTCACGGAATACAGCTTAAAAACGGACGGCTTCTTATCCCCTTTTGGCACAGAAAATTCGGCCCAGAGACCGAGCTTGAAAAACGCGGCTACTGTCTTTCGATGCTTTACAGTGACGATCATGGTGCAAACTGGTCTCAAAATGGCTTCTTTGGCGAGGCCTGTTTGGCAAACGAATCTCGCATAGCCGAAACTTCGGACAGTCTTATTTGGAACGCCCGAACCTTTTCTCAAAATAGATTTGAGGCAAAAAGCCTTGACGGCGGTCTGAGTTGGAGTGAGTTTACAGTGTCTCCCCTGCCGCCTGCCGTACCATGCGACGCTTCTATTGTTGGGTTAAATGCCGAAAACAGTTATGAAAACACGGTTCTTTTCTCCCACGTTTCTTCAACCGAAGAACGCAAGGATATGGAAATTTGCATAAGCCTTAACGGTGGCAAATCCTATGATAACAGCTTTAAACTAATGACAGGAGATGCAATTCCGGGATATTCTGACCTCTCTGTTATTGACGAAACCACCGTAGGTCTTGTGCACGCTCGCAACAATCACGTGCTTTTTTCAAGAATATCCATGGAAGCCCTCACGGGCGGTGACTTTGATAAGGTTTCCCGAAATCCTTGGCCGTGAAAACAAGCGAGGATGAGTTATGATATTTCAAATTAAATCCAACCCTATAACCGTGTCTTTGGTAAATAATTTAGACTTTGTACCCCACGCGCACCACGGCATCGAAATTTTTGTTTGCTGTGAGGGGGAGTGCAGAGTTTCCTGTAATTTCAAAACAGAAATTCTGCGCAAAGGCGACCTGATGATTGCCTTTTCAAACGATATTCATTCGTATATCGGCGATCTTATCGGCAAAGGCTATACCGTTATCATTGACCCTGCTTTACTTGGCAGTTTTGCCGATTTTAGCGAAAAAACTTATGAGAATTTTCTGCTTTGCGGTGACGAAAGATTTGTTTCCCTTTGTGAAGGGCTTTATAACGAATTTATTGGGGATAAATGCACCGAGATTTTGGTGGGATATATTCACATCATTCTCGGTGAAGCCCTTAAAAGCCTAAAGTCACAAAGCGGCACCGCTTCCCTTTCTGCCGATTTGTTTTCGGAGGTTTTAAAATATCTTTCTGAAAATTATATGAAAAAAATCACCTTACGACAAACAAGCAAGCATTTCGGTGTTAGTGCGGAACATCTATCCCGTATTTTTACCCAAAAGTTATCTTGTCCTTTTACTAAATATCTGCATTTTTTAAGGATTGAGCACGCTAAACACCTGTTGAGTTTTTCGAGCAAAAGCATCCTTGAAGTAGCTATGATAAGCGGCTTTTCCGACCAACGCACCTTTAACCGAGTGTTTAAATCGCTTGTTGCCCTCTCTCCCGCCAAATACCGTAAAATACATAAAAAATAATGTGCCGTATCTCTCGATACGGCACATTTCATTTCAGACTGTAGACAACAGAGTGTAAATTCTACTCTGTTCGATTATAACGCCGAAAAAGTTCCGGTGAAACTTTAAAAGTTTTTTAAAATAATAATTAAAAAACGATGGGTCTTTATAACAAACTTCGTTATCACGTAGTATCGGTTGATAAATATGGAAATGAAGGTGAATAAATATGAATATTAAAAGACTTCCTAAAATCGGTTTGCTTTTCATTGGAGCCGAACGTTTTATGGAATTGGGAGAAGGAACAAAAAGAGGTACATACTTTGAGCGAAAACTTATCGAGTGTGAAGATTATAAAAAAGCATTTAAAGGACAAGCCGAACTTTTTCCATCAGATATAGTTTGTACCAGAAAGGCTGCAGAGGATTGGGCAGATAAATTCTATAATGATAAAGTTGATTGTGTAGTGATTCAGGCAACGTTATAGAAGAAATAAAAACACTTGCACATCTTATGGATTTTGAGCTTCATATCATTGAATAAGTAATTATTCATTTTGCATTTTTGTTCTATTTTTCAAATGTAAATTCAAAAAAATATAGACACATCATTTGTGAAAACTTCAAAATGATGTGTCTGATTGCATATAAATTTTGCTAAATTGCGGTTTAAAATTTGTATAATTTATTTGTTAGAAAACGCTTTAATTAATGCTATAGGTATTAAAATCCATCCTAAAAATATTCCGTAAAACAAACGACGCATAAAGAAAGCACCTTCTTTAAATTCGATTATAACTTTGTTTTTATAAATTGTTTGCCCCGTGGCCCAATATCCTGCTATTATATAAATAAAAAATAAAATAATTCCTATGACTTCCAACTCCTTTATTTGCTTTTACAAAAATTATATAAAAACCGCTCTTTAAGTATATAATACAACTCTTAAAAAGGTTAATATATACATATATATATTTTTTTATGAGTTTGGAGTTGTTATTCTGAATATAGGTGAAGCAGTAAAATTAAGAATATTTGAATTATGTCAAATAAATAATCTTACAATTAACAAACTATCAACAATTAGCGGTTTAACTCAATCAACATTAAATAATATAGTTTGCGGCAGAAATAATAGCACTACAATATCAACTATAAAGAAAATTTGTGATGGGTTGGAAATTACAGTTGGTGATTTTTTCAATTCTGAATTTTTTAATGATTTAGAACAGGAAATTAAATAAATTATTTGTGTGTTTAATTCTACAAAAAAAGGCTTGGAGATTTCCTCCAAGCCTTTTTTATGCATTATGAATTACGAATTACTTATTAAGCGCTTCGTTAACTGCAACTGCGCAAGCAACAGTCATACCAACCATTGGGTTGTTACCGGCACCGATAAGACCCATCATTTCTACGTGAGCAGGAACGGAAGAGGAACCTGCAAACTGAGCGTCAGAGTGCATACGGCCCATAGTATCGGTCATACCGTAGGAAGCAGGACCAGCAGCCATATTATCGGGATGGAGAGTTCTACCTGTACCGCCACCGCTTGCAACGGAGAAGTACTTCTTGCCCTGTTCGATACACTCTTTCTTATAGGTACCTGCAACAGGATGCTGGAAGCGGGTGGGGTTAGTTGAGTTACCGGTAATAGATACATCAACACCCTCAAGATGCATAATAGCAACGCCCTCACGAACGTCATCTGCACCATAGCAACGAACCTTTGCACGTTCGCCGTCGGAATAAGCTATCTCGCTAACAACGTTTACCTTACCGGTATGATAGTCAAACTGAGTCTGAACATAGGTAAAGCCGTTAATACGGGAAATAATCTTAGCGGCATCCTTTCCAAGACCGTTAAGAACAACTCTGAGAGGTTCTTTTCTTGCCTTGTTAGCACTTCTTGCAAGACCGATAGCGCCCTCAGCAGCGGCAAAGGACTCGTGGCCGGCAAGGAATGCAAAGCACTTGGTTTCATCACGAAGAAGCATAGCACCGAGGTTACCGTGACCAATACCAACCTTACGGTCGTCGGCAACAGAACCGGGGATACAGAAGGACTGAAGTCCAAGACCGATTTTTTCAGCAGCCTCAGCAGCACTTGCAGCCTTATCCTTAAGAGCGATAGCACAGCCTACAACATAAGCCCAAGCAGCATTTTCAAAACAGATAGGCTGAATACCCTTTACGATATTATAAGCATCTACACCTGCATCATCGCAGATTTTCTTAGCCTCTTCAATAGAAGCAATTCCGTGTTTATTAAGTTCAGCATTGATTTGGTCAATACGTCTTTCATAAC
>JAEIGA010002523.1_pt1 | contig 29133 bp, 22 predicted proteins | sample 9270691 | NCBI WGS metagenome assembly JAEIGA01 (sample SAMN17057246, study PRJNA624740) | gut metagenome | biome: biome; isolation source: fecal sample | host: Bos grunniens | place: China: Xizang | collected 2019
CCTAAATCGGATAGTTTTGCGAATAATCAGATATATTTAGCGTTTAATAACTAATCCGTTTGAATCAAATCCGCTATAGTATCCGCCAACCGCTCTTACTGTATATCTGTAGTAATTACCTACTTTTACATTCTTATCTGTAAACTGACCATTTTTAACTGTTCCGAGGTAAGTCCATGTTCCCTGACCAGCACCGCGTCTGTAAACTCTATAGTCTGTAGCTCCTGCAACCTTATTCCATTTAACTGTAATACCTGCAGAGCTCTTTGAGATAGATGTAAGCTTAGGTGTTGCAATGTGTCTTACAAGCAAACCACTCTCATAACCACTGAACATACTGTAGAAAACAGTTCTGACTGTGTACTTGTAATATGTTCCGCTCTTAACGTTTTTATCAACATAGCTTACTGCACTACCACTTACTGTTGTAAGGTAAGTCCAGCTTTTTTCGCCTGCGGCTCTTCTGTAAATTCTGTAACCTGTAGCATTTGCTACCTTATTCCATTTAACTTGTACACCACCAGCGATGTTTGAAACCCCTGTAATATGAGGAATACCTACATATGAAATCTTTTTTGATACATACGCACTCATACCGTTATCGCCCACAGCCTTAACTGTATAGTGGATATTTCTGCCAGAAACAGCAGCTTTATCTGTGTACGACAACTTGCTTGCATCAACTGTTGCGATATATGACCAAGATTTTGCGCCATTATACATACGGTAGATATTATATTTCTGGGCACCCATAATTTTGTTCCAACTAACCTGAACGCCACCTGTTACCGCTTTAACAGAAACTGTTGGAGCTTCATAATAGCGAATGGCAGCATATCTGCAAACTGCGCTGGCACCCTTGTCTGTATATGCACGTACTGTGTATTCATAATTTGTTCCATTCACTAATTTATTGGTGTCGATATATGACGTCTGTTTAGCACCAGCAGCATAGAGATAAGTCCAACCTGAACGAGTATTGTCCGGATTGATAACACGTCTGTAAATTCTATAGCTTGTAGCACCGTTCACAAGATACCAACCAACTTTAATACCTGTTGGCTGAATTGAAACCGCAACCTTACTTGTCGGTGGAACATAGTAGCCTGATAAACCTGTACTAACAGAATCTTCGCCGGAAGCGTTATATGCACGAACTGTATAAGTAGCTGATGTGTTTGCAGCAACATTCGCATCATCATAGTAAAGCTTTGAAGCTCCGGTAGAACCGATTTTTGCTCCATTCTTATAAACATTGTAGCCTGTAGCACCCGGAGTAGCTTTCCACTCAACACGGAGACCTTTTTCTATTGAGTAAACACCAACATAACTTGTTTTTCCCAAAGTAGCCTGAGAAATTGTTTGTATGAGTGGTGGGTTAGAATCGTTCTTCTCGATTTTTTTTGATGTATCTGTAGTGTTGAATTCTACACAATAAAAACTTACGCTTGTTGTAGGGTAATTTTTATTTATGACATCAAATGTTACGGTCATAAACGCTTTATCCGTACTACCTACATTATAGCTATCCATAGAAACGAATGCCATTGAATAAGCATTATTTGTACCCTTTACCTTATCTGCAACAAATATGCCGTTAATTGATGATGCTGAAGAATGAGCACCGCCACTTACGGGATTAAGCACACTAGGGTCATAAACCACTTTAACAATGGTACCTACAAGGCTTATATTTTTTTTGAGATAGATGTTGTATGTCAGCTTTCCAGCGGAAACACCTGAGGACTGAACATACATTACGTCTGCCGGGCTAGCGGCACTTACGGAAACGCCTAAACAGGAGAAAACCGAAAGGAGCACAAGAAGGCTCAACACAAGAGATAATGTTTTTTTCATCAAATTTATCTTCCTTTCGAATTATTAACAAATTTTAAACTTTTTAAACAAAAAGTTAACGTAAAAATCACGATAGAGCGCACCACACCCAATCATAATTACGGACATTATAAATATAACACAAAAAGCCGTTTTCTGTCAACGAAAACGGCTTAAAAGTAAATGTAAAAATACACAAATTTATATGTAAAATTTTATACACTAAAAATAAAAATTACACTACTAAACGATGGCGGACGCTAAAAAGCAAATCTTCCTCCTGACGTTTAATTTTTCTAGCAGAAACGCTGACACAATTCTGCACAGTACCACCCGAAAGTGAAATACAGACTTTAAGAAAATCTTTCGATTTTTTGGCGCTCCTACCCTCACCAAAAACAATACAATCAACATTTTTATATCTAAAATTATTATCCTTTATAAAATCAACAACTTCCGGTGAAATTATTCCTGCAAACTCATCACAAGCTATAATAACTCGTTCAAATTCATCAATATCCACCGTACAATCTTTACGAGATGGCGCATCGCTTTTTGCTGCCCCTAAGCACCTACTCAACAAAGATTTACGAGAAAATCTTGTAAGTTGAAGGGATTTTGCATCTCTTTTTTTAAAAGCGCTTTCTCTGCAAAGGGAATTTATTGTTGCATCATCTGAGCAGTAAACAAAAAGAGTTTTCAAGCTTACACCTCCATATAAAATACACAAGTTATTGTTTCCAAAACGCCAATCACTAACTATATATAGTATACCATAAATTCGTAAAAAAACAACAAATTTCACTCTTCATTTACAAATATCTACCTATTCCACAAAGCTTAATTGCGCCTTTTGTAAACTCTAACGAATACTTTTTTCTTGCGCTTGAAACAACTGACGAAATATGCTAAAATGATGTTAAAATGTATAAAAATATTTTTGAAATGGGGTTGAATTATGAAGCCTGTCCGCACATTTTTGCAGCAGAATGCAATTAAATTCTGGATTAATGTTGAAAAGCCTTTTTACAACTTATCAAAGGGTAAACTGGCAAAAAATATATTTCTCAAATCTGTTGAACATCCATATGTAGGCAGTAAAGTAAAAATCGTTAAGGAAACTGACAACGCTACCTATATTGCAAAGTTCAATGATGATGGTACATTCGACACAAGTGATTTTAAAATAATGACGGGGACAGATATGCATCTGTACGATGTACCAGAGGATGTTAACAAAACCTTACAGATGTTTGCAAATCAGGTTCGCGACGAAAAACCTGACCTTATAATCTTTACAGGTGATGTTCTTCTTACAAAGTTTCAGCATATTGATACTATACAGTTTGCGCAGTTTATGGAAGATCTTGGTGTTTATTGGGCATACGCTTTTGGCAACCATGAAGCGAGAGAAGAAAAAGAGTATTTTAAATATTTCATTTTCAAAGGCTTCTGTGATGCTCCTCATTGCCTTTCTAAATTTGGCGATCCTGAGCTTTTCGGTTTCGGTAACTATCTTATAAATATCATGAACAGTGAAACAGAGCTTCGCCAAAGCCTTGTTTTGTTTGATTCCGGCAGAGATACATGTGAACCGCATGTTACAAATGACAAAATTCCTCAGGAAGTTATAGATTTAGAAGCTTACGACTATATAAAACCATCACAGATTGCATGGTACGAAAATGAAATTGCTGCACTCAAAAAAGAATATGGCAAGGTTGACTCTATGCTTTATATGCATATTCCGATTCCGGAGTACTGCGAGGTGTTCGACGAGGTAGCTAAAAACACTTTTGCTCCATCAGGCAAGGCTGAAATTCTTTACGGAGACCAGTTCGAAAACGTAGGTTGTTGCAAATACAATAGCGGTCTTTTTGATGCTATGAAGCGGGCCGGCTCACAGGCAATTTTTTCAGGCCATGATCACGTAAACTACTGGGCAGCAAAATATGACGGCATATTACTCGTATACAATCAATGTGGCGGATACGGTTGCTATAATATGTATGACTATGATAACTATCGCTTCAAATGGCCTGAAAAAGACTGGCCACAGGGCTACACAATCACAAATATAAAAAAAGACGGCTCAATTGAATTACGCCAGAGTTTTAATGCAAAATATCTTTAATCGCCTTTTGTAAATTAACAGAATGTTCACTTTCTTTTAATATCCAATTTAATTTTATGCACTATACTTTAGTCAGCAAAGGGGAACACAAATCTCGTTTGCTGACTAAAGTTTTTCATTCCTATCTCCTTATTTCCATATTTACCCCTAAGAAGAGCCTTGTCGGTTATTGACAAGGCTTTTCTACTGCAAAAAAATATATGCTATACTTTGTTTTAAAAAATATAGCATTAAGCACTTTTTTTATCGTATTTATTTTTAAAAAGTTTCTATGATTTTTTGTTTTAATAAAACTTGAAAAGCATCGTAAATTATGTTATAGTTTCAAAGTGAAAGAGGGTTGATAAAGTGTTTCATTACATTCCTAGTTTGGATCTTTTTTTATATGGTTTCTTAAATAACCTCGGTGCAATTTTATTGTGTATATTTAATTTGTTGCATATAAAGAAAAAAAGACAAATTCCAAGCAGATTAACAAAAGCCATAATAAATATAACACCGCAAAAAAAAGGTCATATTTATGCAGAGTTATTTTTTAATCTCATTGAAATCTTTTTAATATCAGGCTTACAGATAGCTATGGGAGGTTTAATAAACTCGTGGTTTGGTGATTTGTGCGGCACCGGTGTAAACTATTTCGGAACATTATTTATTTCTCCTGCTTTGATTTTTGTTTTTTGCATAATAGTTGGTCTTGATGTCTTCAAGCAATTTGACCTCATAGCACCGGCATATCCTTTAGCACTCACAACTATAAAGCTTGCTTGTTTTTGCCAGGGTTGTTGTCATGGCATAGCTTTTGACCATGGATTATATAATCATATAACAAAACAATTAGAGTTCCCTGTTCAATTAATTGAAGCTGTCTTCGCTTTCTTGATATTTGTATTCCTTATGAAATACAAGAAGAAAGCAAAGGAAGGAACATTACTCCCACTATTCGTTATACTTTATTCAGTAACAAGATTTTTCAGCGAATTTCTCAGATTTGAAGAAAATGTATTTTGGTATTTTAAAACATACCATTTACTTTGCTTAGTAGGTATTGTTGTGGGCCTTATCGAGTTACTGATTGTAATAATAGTAAATAAAAAACGCGATAAAAAAGCAAAAACAACACAATAATATTTGTTATAAATCATCATATTAATATTAATGAGCACCGGGCACATCGCCCCGGTGCTCATTGTTTTATTCAATTGATAAAATCCATTCGACTAACTCGTTGCTGTTGTTTCTTTGAAAATAATGTGTGTTTGCATCGATAAAATGAACACTGTCTATATTTTCAGCATAAATACCCCACAGCTTTTTGCACTTTTTATAGTTTCTTGTAAACATATCTTTTTTACTTATAATCACACTAACAGGTGTATTCACCTTTCCATTGATTTCAGTAAAACAGATGTTTGCAAAATCAGTATCCTTCCTGAACTTCTTCAACTTTTCAGTAATTTTTTCATCAGAAAGCCCGCTAAATTCTGCTCCGGCTTTCAAAAGAATTCGTTTTAATACATTATCAGGAACATTATTCCAAATGTTTTTACTTGTAGTTTTTTCAGGTGGAATACTAGCACCAGCAAAATAATGAACTATTTTAACTCCTGCTTTTTCTAACATTCCCAATAATTTCAACGCAAGTGCAGAACCAACACAATGAGAATACACAAAAATGTCTGTGTTATTCAGATTTTTGTTGATTTCCTCAACCACATCATCGCATTCTTCCATGGAATGTAAGTAAGGGATAAAATAGATAGCTATATCATCTCTTCTTCTCTTCATAGAAGAAACAAAATTACTGTACGATTCAGCTCCACCGCCCGCAAAAGGCAAAAGAATAAGGCTGTTTTTCGCATTTGACGGCACATATAGCGGTTCAAGATAATCAAACATAATTTCTTCTTGCTTTTTCCCCATAGTAATAGCAAGCTTGGCAGGAGTCGAATTTCTCATAAACTCTGCAGCAGTTATATTTTCAAACTCCTTTTCGCTCAAAAGCGTTATCATTGAAAGGCTCGTGCCACCAAATTCAAAGAAATCACTGTTTCTTCCTATGTTTTTCAAATTCAAAACTCGTTCAAAGCTGTTGCAAATAAAGCTTTCTAAATCGTTTTGCGGCACCTCATTCTCCGCAGAAGTAATAATTTCAACTTCTAATTGAGACAATGCTTTACGGTCAAGCTTACCACTTGGATTAAGTGGCATCTCCTCAAGTCGCTGTATCACACCAGGCACCATATATTTAGGAAGTTTATCTGCACAAATGTCTTTTATAGCTTCATTGCAATCCTTTTCTCCACTATAAAAAGCAACAAGAATATCTCTATTATTTATCTTTTTTACAATTACTGCAACAGATGAAACACCGTTAATATCATTGATAACACTTTCAATTTCACCTATTTCAACACGTTGACCATTAAGCTTAACTTGTCCGTCTATTCTACCACAGAATACAATATTCCCGTCATCTCTCCAGTATGCAAGGTCCCCTGTTTTGTACAGTTTTCCTTCACCAAACGGATTATCTATGAACTTCTCTGCTGTGAGTTCAGGGCTGTTGAGATAGCCTTGTCCAACATTTACGCCGGCAATACAAAGTTCACCTATTACACCTATTGGTGTAGGATTCAAGTATTTGTCAACGATGTAAAGCTGTGTGTTGTATATCGGCTTACCTATCGGAACAGGGTCAACATCTGTTGGTGTACATGCATAGTAGCTTACATCAACCGCGCATTCTGTTGGTCCATAAAGATTGTGAAGCTTCACTTTATTGTAATCATATGTGTTGTAGAATCTCTTTATATGATTTGCTGTTAATGCTTCACCCGAAAGGAACACATACTTAACAGAATTGAATTTATCCTGTTCCTCAGGATTGTTTTCAAGATATGTTAAGAATAAATCAAATACAGATGGAACAAAGTGTAAATGAGTAACTTTGTTCTTTTCTGTTTCTTCTAAGATTTTTGCCGGCAAGAAATGTTCATCAGGCTTTGATGCGCAAAGGACTCTACCTGTAATACCCCACCAAAAAAGCTCCCATACAGATACATCGAATGTATATGGTGTTTTCTGAAGAATTACATCATCCTCTTCCAATGGGTAGAAATCATCCATCCACAATATTCTGTTAATCGCAGATTTATGGCTAATCTTAGCACCCTTTGGATTACCTGTTGAGCCTGATGTGTAGATTACATATGCTGTATCTTCAGGTAAAGCGAGAACCTTTGTTTCTTCAACCTCTTCATTTGAATCAAATACTGCAGTTGCATCTATACACGGAACTTTACCTGCAAGACCACAGAACTTGTCCTGTACAATTACTGCTTTTGCATTACTGTTTTCTAAAATGTAGTCTATTCTATCTTGAGGATAGTTAGGATCAATAGGTAAGTATGCATTACCACCACGGATAATACCATATACCGCACCATACATTTCAAAAGAACGTTCACAAATTACTGCAATTACAGTTTTTTCTTGCTTTGTGATTTCTCTTACCCTACTGTCTATTTTCTCTGCATACTTCTTGAAGTCAGCAAATGTAATCTCCTCATCATTTGCTTTTATACATACCTTATCCTTGTTTTCTTCACTTGTTTTTTCAAAAAGTGAGTAAAGTGTTGATTCTTCAGGAATTTTATATGTGTATTCTGTTCTATTGAAAGTTTCAAGAAGCTCAACATCAGTAACAGAAACATCTTTAATGTATTCTTCATCGTTAAGGCAAAGTTCGAGAAGGTCAAGATACATCTTTGTAAACCTTGATATTTTCTCTTCTTTGAAAAGCTTTGTACAATACTCTACTGCAAGAACCACATCTGTCTTTCTTGGAAGAACAGAAAAACTCATATCGCACTTTGCTGCTTTTGTTACAAGCGGAATAAGTTCTACTTTTCTGTCATTAAACGTTATGTCTGTCATTTCAAAGCTCTGATATGCCAACATGACATCAAAAAGTGGATTTCTTCCACCTACTTCAATACTCAGCTTCTTTACAAGTTCTCCGAACGGATAATTCTGATTTGCTATTGCTTCTATTGAATTGTCTCGTATTTCTCTCAACAATTCTGCTATCTTCTTATTTCCCTCCGGTTTATTCCTTAACGCTATGGTATTTACAAACATTCCCACTGTGTTAAGATAACGGCTCTTTCTTCCGCTTATTGGTGTTCCCACCGTTATATCTTCACTACCTGAAAGCTTTGATAAAAGTATGCTGTAGCAAGCCATATAGTATACATATGGCGTTATTCCTCTGTCTTTACACTTTTCTTCTATTCTTTCGTGAAGACTCTTTTCAATAATTTCATAGTGTACACTTCCCTCAAAGGATTGTATTGCTCCTCTCGGGTAGTCTACCGGAAGTTCCAATGTTGGTACTTCTTCTGCAAATGTTTCAAGCCAATACTTTTCGCTTGACTGTGCATCTGTCTGCTCTACTGCAAACTCACCGTATTGTGTTGTTTCTGGGAGTTCTCTGCCCATATACAGCTCATTAAGCTCCTTAAACAGAACAGGCATTGTTTCTCCGTCTACAACAATATGGTGCATATCTATTACCACCGTATTGTTATTGCAACCCACTCTCATCAGCGGAGATTTTTCAAGCTCAAACGGCTTTACAAAAGCTCCGAGATTTTCTTCCGGTATATCCTCTACTTTTATATCAGCATTCTCATCTATTACCTGATATATTGTTCCCTCTATATTCTCAAAGTGGGTTCGAAGACTCTCGTGTCTTGCTATCAGCTTATTTACTGCATATTCAAGCCTTTCCTTATTCACCTCGTCTACCTTAAATGCATAACTCACGTTATACATTGCAGAATCAGGCTTTATCATCTGCGCTGTATATACTCGCATCTGAGCTGCGGTTGCAGGAATACGGTCCCCGTATTCTACCGGAACATATTCGCTCTCTTTTTCTTCTAACAACCCTGCAAGTCCTCGTATATCTTTACTTGCGAAGATTGTTTTGATTGATACTGTGTAGCCTTTGCCTTCAAGCTTTGCTGTTAATTCTATTGCTTTAAGGCTATCTCCTCCTATATCAAAGAAATTGTCTGCTACACTTACCTTTTCTCCTCCCAGCACCTCTTCTATACTATCTATCAGAATTTTCTCTTTTTCTGTTTCAGGTGCTACATACTCCGCTTGCGCTGATATGTTTTCAAGGTCTATTTCCGGTAATGCATTCCTATTTGCTTTACCGCTTGCTGTCATTGGCATTTTCTCAAGGTAGGTAAATATATGGGGCACCATATATCTTGGTAACTTCTTCCCTATTTCCTCTCGGATTTCCTTTGCACTCTTTTCTTCTCCTGTATAGAATGCGCAGATAAGCTGCCTGCCTTCCTTATCCTTACGAACCACTACTACGGCTCTCTCTATTTTTTCTACTGCCTGAATTGCGCTCTCTATTTCTCCCAATTCTATTCGTAGTCCTCGTATTTTCACCTGGAAGTCGCTTCGTCCCACATATACAATATTGCCGTCTTCTCTCCAGTAGGCATTGTCTCCGGTTCTGTACATCTTTCCTTCGCCAAACGGATTATCTATGAACTTCTCTGCTGTGAGTTCTGCTCTGTTCATATACCCTGCACATACTGAATCTCCGGCTATGCATAATTCACCCATTACTCCTATGGGCACAGGCTTCAAGTATTTATCTAATATATATACCTGCGTATTTGCGATAGGTTTGCCTATCGTAACTTCATCCACAAAACTATCTGTATCTGCAAATGTTGACCAGATAGGAACCTCTGTTGTTCCGTATATATTATATATTTTTGCTTTTGTCATTCCTTTCAATTCTTTAAGGAATGTTGTTTCCATTGCTTCGCCACCAAGGAGTATTGCTTTTAAGTTATTAAGAAATTCTCTTTGGGTCGGGTCTGCAATTAATACTTTTAATTTTGTCGGCGTTGTCTGTAAAAACTCACCTTTTTCCTTAGTCAACAATCTATTGAGCGCATACTGATTTCTGCACTCCTCTTCATTTGCGAGCACAACTCGAAGACCATTGACAAGGGTGGCAATAGTCTCTGTTACAAATATATCAAAACTACATGTTGATATCGACAAAATAGCTTCGAAATCTTCCTTAACTATCTTGCCGAATATATTGTGTTCATTTTTTGAAATGTAGTTCACTACATTTCTATGCATTGCCATAACTCCCTTAGGTTGCCCTGTTGAACCTGAGGTGTAAATACAATAGCATAATGAATTATTATCAATTTCCACATCGGGATTTGATATGTTTTCTGACTCCATAAGAGCTGCTATATTGTCCTCGGACACTACCATTTTTGCATTAGTGTCCTTACACATATATTCTATTCTCTCTTTTGGTAATTCTGAATCAATAGGCAGATACGCCGCTCCTGTTTTGAGTATGCCTATCAATGCTGACAGAAGGTAGCTTCTTCTCGGGAGCATCAATCCTACTATATCTCCCTTGCCTACTCCTTTTTCCATAAGCGAATGGGCTATTCTGTTTGCTTCTTCATTTAATTCCCTGTATGTCAGCGTTTTATCTGTTGCTACTACTGCTACCTTTTCCGGTGTTCTTTCTACCTGCTCTTCAATCAGCTCGTGGATACACTTATCCCTTCGGTATTCTGCTTCTGTTGCATTGAAGGTTTTAAGTAGTTTTTCTTTCTCTTCTGCGGATATACATGACAATTCATATAATGGTTTGTCAGGATGTTCAATGACATCACAAAGGATGGCTATAAGACGTTGATGAAGGTCATCTATGTCTTCCTCACTAAACTTCTCAATTTGATAATCATAATGCAACCGGAAAACATCGTTACAATCATAATCATCGACGTGAATTTGAAGAGTCTCTACCTGCGTTCCGTTACAGTACCATTCACTTTCAAAGTTTTCACCCTTAATTGCCGACACTTGAAAACTAAATGTAACATCGAACCATTTATTAGAAACATTTGTGTCCTTGATTTTTTTCAATACATCTACGTAATTACATTTTTGATGTCTAAATACAGAAAATACATTTTCTGCGGTCCTATCTGCATTACTAATAAACGATTCGTCGTATTTTAGATCCACCAAAAACGGAACTGTATTCACAAACATTCCGACCGTATTTCTTTCCGCAACGTTAGTTCTATTCAAGACAATTGTTCCAATATAAAAATTCTCCGCACTGTTTTTTAACATACTATAAACAAGTGAAATTACAGACAAAAAAACCGAGTAAGGAGAAAGAGAATGTTCATTAGCAAAGGCTGTGATTCTATTAGCAAAAACCTTGTTTAAAATATATGTTTTTCTCTTCGATTTTTTAGATATAGCCTCCGTTTCATCAAATAAAACAATTTCACCTTTTTCTTTAAAAAGGGAGGTAAAAAACTCAACATCATCAGAGTGCTTATTACTATCCAGGTATTTTTTCTCAGTATCAACATATTCACTATAACTATATGCTTTAAAATCTTCACCTTGTAAAAATTTATAAAACTGTGTAGATAACACGGATGCTGTCCAGCCGTCAGAAATAATATGATGAAGTTTAAAGAGAAGTCCACAAAAATTCTTTGAGCGAAAGCCTTTAATTTCCACCAATTCACCGTTAATATCCAAAGGTACTCTAGCAAAAGCATTTGCGTACTCATGCACTTGCGCTTTGTTTTCAAACGTTAAAACCTCAACTTCTACTGGTACATATGGCTGAATGCACTGAGAAACACGACCGTTTTCAATAAACAGTCTTGTTCTCAATGCATCATTTTTCTTATATAGAATATTCACAGCGGCTCTAAGCACATCTGATTCTTTAGGTTCGTTTACCAGCATAATCCCACAGGTGTTTCCTATACTTCCACCTATGGTTTTTTCCATATCATACACTTGAATTTGTGCCTTGGTTAAATTCATATTATCACCGGATTTATGTTTTACTTGTTGATCTTATTTTCGATGCATTTAATAATGTCGGCAACTGTTACAAAAGACTTCACTTCTTTGTCAGAAATGCTGATATCAAACGTTTCTTCAGCGTTGCATATGAGTGTTATTAAATCCAAAGAATTAATTTTTAAATCTCTGTGTATAAGAGTATCCTCATTAATGATTTGTGTATTATCTTCTACAACCTCATAAAACAATTCTCTCAATTTATCAATCATAATTATCCTCTTTTTATTCTTTTAATTTTCTTTGTAGTTGTTTTTTCAAATTCACTTTCTCTGAAAACAACATTTGCTATGTGTTTATATGTTGGCAAACTCTTGTTTATAAGAAAAACTTTATTTTTTATATCATCTTGTATTTCATTGTTTGCATCTTCAATATAAATCTCAGCTATAATTTCATCCCCATTTGCATATACAACGACCTCGTTTATATCAGGTATATTTTGCGTAATCTCTTTTTCTAACTCTTCAGGGGATACATTCTTACCATTGGAAAGAACAATTAAATTTTTAATTCTGCCTTTCACGTAAAGAAAATCATCCTTTAATTCACCCATATCACCAGTTTTGAACCAACCATCTTCCATTGCAGCTTTGGTTGCTTCCTCGTTTTTATAGTAACCTAAGAAAACACCGGTACCTTTAACCAAAATCTCATTATCTTCACTGATCTTTAGTTCAACATTATAAAGAGCGTTACCAACACTAGCTGGGTCATAGTGATCATTTCTCATTGATGAAACACTTGGGGAACATTCACTAATGCCGTAACAGGTAACTACTTGAATACCGAAATTGGTCAGACCCTCAACGCTTTCTTCGTGATTCGGTGCACCACCGGTAACTATAAGTTCAAGTTCGCCCCCCAAACCGTCAATGATCTGCTTAAAAATTTTTCTTCTAATATCAATCCCTATTTTTCTTAATCCATTACTGATTGGAATCATTTTCTTAATGAGATTTTCTTTTCCACTTGCTCTGATTGCAGACCATATATTTTTGTAAAAAACTTCGCCTACAAGAGGTACAGTAGGAATGTATTTTGGTTTTGCATATTTAATATCATCTGCAAGTCGTCTTAGACTGCTGTTTATAAATATCTTACATCCCACAATCATAGCACTGCTTGTGGCAATAAATCCATAGGTATGATTTAGCGGTAGCATAAGAAGAGCTGAATCTGGAAGTTTAACACTTTTAATAACACTAATTGAGTTTGTACCTATATTTCTGTGGCTGAGCATAACACCCTTGGGTTCTGCTGTTGTACCGGAAGTAAATACCAGTGTGCACATTTTATTTCTATCAATTTTCATGTTTTGAAACTCATTTTTTCCGGACGCAAGTAAGTTTCTGCCTTTTTCCAGAAGTTTATCAAAATTATTCATATTGATAAGTGTAGAGCAATTAGAAAATTGCGCTTCTTCCGTATAATCATCTGAATGAACAAAAATTTCCGTATCGCTTTTTTCAATAAAATATTTGACATCCTCTTTAGTGCATTCTTTATCAATTGGCACAATCACATTACCGCTATTGACTGTTGCGAAATATGTAATTATCCAATTATAACTATTTTCCCCTATTACGGCTATATGTTTTCCTACATAGCCTTCGTTCAAAAAATATTCACCTAAAGCATTTATATCTTCTTTAACATCATTATAAGTTTTAGTTTTTTCTCTTTTGTTTTCGAGCCAATGAAAGGCAATCTTTTCGCCATGTTTTTCATCACAATAAGTAACAAGTTCTTTTAAATCCGAAATCTCGGGTGCATCATAATAAGGGTACAGTTTATTTTTCATGGATTTCACCTCGTAAAAAATAATTATTCTATATTGTACCATACGGTAGAATGAAAATCAATAAAAACGTGTATCAAGTATATAAAACATTATATAGGAAAATAATAATTCTTGTTTTTGTAAAAATATTGTGATACAATAAAAAAATGAAATTAGTGTATTATAAATTAAGTGAGGTACAAGAATGTATATTACTATGTTAAAAAGCAAGCTTCATCGTGTTACCGTAACACAATCAGATTTAAATTATGTTGGTAGCATTACTATTGATAAAGCTTTAATGAAAAGCTCCGGTTTATATGAGTATGAAAAGGTTCAGATCGTTGATATTGATAACGGAGCCCGATTTGAAACTTATGTAATTGAAGGAGAGGAAAACAGCGGTTGCATATGCCTTAATGGGGCCGCTGCACGATGCGTTCAGGTTGGCGACAAAATAATCATTATGGCATACGCTCAATTATCCCAAAATGAAATAGAAAGCCACACTCCTACAGTTGTTTTTGTTAATGAAAACAACGAAATTACAGAAATAACTGATTACGAAAAACATGGAGAAATCAAATAAAACGAAGCAAGTCAAAAGACTTGCTTCGTTTTATTTATATTCATATTCCGCAGCATATTTTATAAAGTCAGGAGTTTGAGGGCGTCGGTCGCAACCTTGCCAGGCAATAACTCTGTTTTCACAAGGTATCACTAAAAGTTCTTGTCCATAAAGACCACCTTTATTGTATGAATCCTTTATGCCATTATATTTAAATTCATACTCTCTTTCCAATACCGTTTCAACCCAATTTGAAGAAATGATTCTCTTACCACGATACTCGCCACCATTAAGGTAAACTGCACCGAGTTTTATCATATCTTCAACTCTGATATAAAGACCTGTTGCGCCTATTGCATGGCCTTTGGGACAACAGCTCCAAGCTGCTTCTTTAAAGGAAAGCGGTAAAAAAACATTTTCCCAACAGAACTGAAAAAGTGTTTTACCTGACACCTTGTTTACAATTCTTGAAAGAATGTAATAGTGAGCATCCTCATAATGTCTTTCTGTATCAGGGGGACAAACCCATTCTTTAAGCATAATTCCTTTAAGATAATCTGGATTATATTGGGATGCATCCTCAATATCTGTATCAAAACCACCAGGAAAGCCTGTTCTGTGGCGAATAAGCATATCAATAGTTGTATTATCCCAATAAGGCTCATAGTCTTTGGGGCATTCATCCCCAAGAATAGCGGTAACAGTATCTTCTGTTTTCAAAAGTCCCCTATCCCACAAAACGCCTATAGCTGTAACTGTATACATCTTTGAGACAGAGTATACATTCTGACTCCCATTATTTTCTGATATTTCAATTTTCTCAGGAAGGTTATCACCTATAATTTCTGCAACAGAAAAAATCCTACCATTATTATCTCTTATGTATTCTGCAAAATCTTCAAGAAATATACTCATTTATAATCTCCTTGACTTGTATCAAAAAAGCATATATTCGGCACATTTTCTGATAATGGTTTATTTATGTGCTACTTTATTGTAACATAAACATACCGTCGTTTCAATAAATGAAGTGTGGTAATACCGCATAACAATTTTATAAACAACATAACGCTGATATAAAAACGGAGCAGATTTATATCTGCTCCGTTTAAATTTTTCAAGCCTGATCACATAAACTATTATACAACTTTTTCAAATTTAATTATTGCAATTAAAGAAACATCTGACAAGGCAAGTAGTTGATGTTACTGCAAGGAAAAAGAAGAATAAAAGTGCACCCGTAAGAATTGCACCAATCACACTTGCAATTGCAAACTCAAGATTCAAAAAAACAATGGTCAGCAAAATTGTACCCACAACGCCCAAAAGCAGCGCCGTAATTATACTACACAAGCCCTCGCAACAACCTTCACGGGAAAGTGCTCCTGAAATAAGAGTTACAGCAAGTAACACAACTGAAACACCAAAAAGCGCCCATAAGAAAACAGGTGCAAAAGTAATGGTGCCCGTTATTCTGAGAAATGCCGTAATTACACCTATGATAAGGCTTACTACCACAGCAACAAATGTGCAACCAGGTCTGAAACATCTGCATGATGTTGACATAAAATTTCACCTCCCACAGCATTTTATGCAAAATGCAAAGGAAGGTGAAAGCATGGATTTTCTCTTTATTTATCGATTCTGGTTATCTTTATTATTCTGGTTATTCTGATTATTTTTATTGTTTTTGTTGTTCTGATTGTTCTGGTTTTTCTGGTTGTTTTTGTTATTCTGGTTGTTCTGATTATTTTTGTTATTATCCATAATCTCACCTCCTGATTACTTTACAAGGATAGTTTTCCTCATTTGCGGCAAACTATACACAGAAAGAAAAAAGACTGAAAGGAGAAAAATATGCTTTTAATTAAAAACGGTCTTTTACACACAATGGAAAATGATGCCCCTTTCTGTGCTGATATTCTTATAGATAAAGGTAAAATTATAGAAATAAAAAAACAAATTGTTCCATCAAATGAAACGGAAATATTTAATGCGAAAAACCTAAATGTTTATCCCGGGTTTATTGATGCACATAGCCATATCGGCATTGCAGAAGATAGAATTTCATCACAAAACGACACAAGCAACGAAAACACAAATCCCATAACACCCGCTATAAGAGGAATAGACAGCGTAAACCCTATGGACAGCGCTTTCCATAATGCTATTGCTGCCGGAGTTACCGGCGCTATGGTAGGTCCGGGAAGCTCCAATGCTATTGGAGGACAATTTGCTTTTATAAAAAATCATGGCAGATGCATTGACGATATGATTATTCTTGCACCTGCCGCAATCAAAATTGCTTTTGGTGAAAATCCCATGAATTGTTATGGTCTTAATGGAAATATGCCATCAAGCCGTATGGGAATTGCTTCGCTTGTCCGAGAGGAGTTGTTCCGCGCCAGACAATATTTTTCCCAAAATCAATCAGATAATAAGGATTTCATGCTGGAATGTTATAGAGAGCTTTTTGAAAAGAAAATTCCACTTAAGGCTCACGCTCACCGAACTGATGATATTTTAACCGCAATCAGAATTGCAAAGGAATTTGACCTTGACCTTACAATCGACCACTGTACCGAGGGACATCTGATTGCAGAAGAAATTGCAAAAAGTGGTTATCCTGCCATTGTAGGACCTTCTCTCGCCTCACGCAGCAAAGATGAGGTAAGTCTTTCGGATTTTAAAACCGCCGGTATCCTCCATAAAGCCGGAGTAAGAGTTGCAATAACTACTGACCATCCTGTTTCCCGAATTCAATATTTGCCTTTATGTGCAGGTATTGCAGCAAAAGAAGGGTTAGGCAAATCAGCGGCGCTCAGAGCTATCACCATTAACGCGGCACGAATATGCAGAGTTGACCACAGAACAGGCAGCCTCAAAGTTGGCAAAGATGCCGATATTGTTATTACTGAAGGTGATCCATTAGAAATAAATTCTGATGTTAAAGCCACTATTATAAACGGTGAAATCGTGTGGCGGAACGGGAGGAAATAATATGTTTTATTCCTAAAATTAATTAAATGTATAAAAATGAACTTGTGCAAACGCGATAAAATTCGAGAACACACGGATGAAATCTGCTTCGCAAATCACCCCTATTTTATGTCCCTCGTGCTCCGCCAAGGCGTACCGCACGAGATGGACTATCAGTTAGCTCCCTACTCTATCACAAAAATGGAAATTTTAATGAAATGTAGTGATATTCCGTATATGACGGAATGATATATTTTGCTTTTGCAAAATGTGATATTTCTGCCTATGGCAGAAGTGATATTCTATTCGCAAACAACTCGGCTTTAGCCGAATATCACTGCGGAGCAATATCACTTTCGAAGAAAATAAAACTCGCATAAGCGAATAGAACTGAAAAAAGACTTCACAAAAGTGAAGTCTTTTTTCTGGTGGAGACGGTCGGGATCGAACCGATGACCTCTTGAATGCCATTCAAGCGCTCTCCCAGCTGAGCTACGCCCCCGAAGACTTAGTAAATATACCATATAATATGTTTAAAATCAAGAAAAATTTATTTTTCTGAAAAAATCTCTTGACTTATTGTAAAAATGATATTGCTAAGTGATTATAGCATCAATGTTAATTTCAGTCAAGAAAAGAATTGATTTGTATAAATATTTCTTATAAAACAGAGCATACTTTTATCAAAAAGAAAAGGATGGTTATTATGATTGAACAAGATACAATAAGACTTCTCAGAGAATGTGATGCAGGCGTTAAAATGGGTATTGCAAGCATTGATGATGTTATGGACGACGTTAAAAGCGATAGTTTGCGTCAATATTTAGGTAACTGCCGTAATGAACATGTTGAGCTTTCCAAGGAAATTGACACACTTCTTGAAAATTATCAGGATGAAGGCAAAGACCCTAACCCTATTGCAAAGGGTATGTCGACTATGAAAACAGGCCTTAAAATGGCGGTAAAAAAATCTGACGAAACCATTGCAGATTTAATGACCGACGGTTGTAACATGGGTGTAAAATCCTTGAACAAATACCTTAACCAATATGAAGCAGCCAGCGAAAAATCAAAGGATATATGCAAAAGACTTATTAATCTTGAAGAAAAGCTCGCAGTTGATATAAGAGATTATCTATAAAAAATTGCCGTTTCAATTTTGATTGAAACGGCAATTATCACTTATATTCGTAGAATTTATTTATAAGTTTTCTTCCTATAAGAACTGATAATTTCAGACCACACTCACATTCTTCAACAGAATCCAGTGAATCAAAAAAGTGGTCTGTTTCAAAGGTCAAATCACCTTTATAATCTATATCTGCAAGGGCTTCCATTATTTCATTCCAGTTCATTTCACTAAGTCCGGGAAGAGTATGCATATCGTCAAGATAATCGTTATCATGAATATGGAGCGCTTGCAGTCTGTTACCTAAAACTCGAATGCAATCCTGAGCCTCGCGACCTGCAAGGCTACTGTGGCCAACATCAAGGCAAGCAACAAGCATTTCATTATTTAGTTCATCAATATAGCGGGCATGTTCAAAAGGATTACTACATACACTGCCTGTTCTTATCCCCTTCTTTTTATCACCACACCACATGTTTTCAACAGCTATTTGTACACCATAGTTTTCGGCATATGGTAAAAGCTCTTTAAAATAGATCATGTTATTTTCAAAAACCGCCTGCTCTCTACCTATATAATTTCCTGATTCAACCGGATGAACCACAAGAGTCTTTATTCCTAAAAGACTTGAGATCTCAATAGACCTCTTATTCGCATCACATAAAAGCTTAATTTCGTCTTCGGGATTATCATGCGGAACATATGTTACTGCATGCCCCTGATTAAAATAAACACTATTTTGTTTCGCTTTTTCCACAAGTCGTGAAGTGTATTTTCTATACTCTTCAGAAGTTTGAAGTTCTTTTTTACCCACTATATTCGCAAGATTATAATCAATAGCATCATAGCCGGCGTTTGCCAACATCTCTATAGCTTTCATATCACCGAATTTATGAGCACAACATATTGTCTGAGATAAAACCAAAACTATCTCTCCTTGAAATTTTTAAAAACATTTTATCATCTCATAATTTTTTGTCAATCAATTCTCTATATATATGTAATGTTATACATATATTTCGCTTACATTTTGTTGCTTTCGCCGTTAACAAAATGTTTACAAAATACTATAATGTGTGCTATACTTATATTTGTCTAATTACACCAAAATGTGAAAGGATTGTATCTTATGAAAAAATGCAGAAAAATCATTGCATTATTACTTGTTGTTATGATGCTTACAGGTAGTTTTGCAACTAGTGCAAATGCTGTACTTATCGGTGGAGAAACACCATATGTGCCAGTAGACGATGATGTTATTCCAACAATCATTGTTCCTGGTCTTTTCCAGAGTGAAACAAAATACTATGTAGATGGTAAGGTTGCTCTTGACGCAAACGGCCAGCCATATAAAATGCCATTCTTTATGGACACAACAAACGAAATTGTTGGTGTTGCCATTGAAGAAGCACTTAAGCCTATAGTTGACCTCGTTATAAACCAGGAAGACAAAGAACAGATGGCTGCACACGCAGTTGCTGACATTCTCAGTGAAACATTAATGGGTAAACAAAAGCTCGATGAAGAAGGTCAGTTCATCAATGATATCCGTGCTACATCATATATGGATTCATTTGATATGCTTTCAGAGCATGACCAGGAAACCATTCTTGACCACTTCCCAATGGAATATTATATCAAGCATGCGGGCGCAAATAAACTTTATGTTTTCTCTTATCCATCTCTTGATAATATGATAAGCGTTGCAACAAGACTTTGCGATTTCATTCAGTTTGTTAAAGAAGATTCCGGTTATGATAAAGTGAACATCGTTCCAATCAGCCAGGGCGGTTCTGTTTTCAATGCTGTTATGGAAATGTATGCAGAAAAAGGCAGATCATTATCTGAAGATATCAACAAGGTAGTATTTGCAGTTCCTGCACTTGATGGTTCTACTCTTGTTGGCGAAATTCTTGAATATGGTCTTATTGATGAAGATTACGAAATCTATCGTGATATGATTCCTGCACTTCTTGGTGAAGATAATGTTCTTAGCTATGCTATAAATGTTATTCTTCGCATCTTACCAAATGCAGACGTACATAATCTTCTTGATATTGTTTTCGATACATTTATTTCTGACTACGCTCGTTATTCTACTTGCCTTTGGGCTCTTTGTCCATCAGAGAACTATCCTGGCGCAAGTGAAAGATATCTTAAAGACGAGAACATGAAGAGCATTGCTGATCAGACATATTGGTTCTATCAGGCTCAGCTCCATTCAGATGCAAACATTCTTAAAGCTGTAGACGATGGTGTACAGGTATTTGATATTGTTGACTACAACGTTCCTCTCTTCCATCTTGTTGACTCTTGGAGCAAATTACCTGCTGACGGTATCATTCAGGTTGACTCAACATCAATGGGTGCTTACGCTGAAAACAATAACGTTAAGCTTCCTAAGGATTATGTTACACCGTCAGACAAAAATAATTGTACAGACCCTTCACACGACCATGCTGACCCAAGAAGACTTATTGACCCATGTACAGGTCTTTTACCTGAATCAACATTCTACTTCTACAATCAGCCACATGAGAGCTCTGCATCAAACGACGTATTTATGAAACTTGCTTCTTCAATTCTTATGGACAGCAACTTCACAAGTGTTCATTCTTATCCTGATGTATTCCCTCAGTTCAACAACTCTCGCCTTGTTAAAGGTCTTATGAAGGATGTTGCTGAAATGAAGGAATATGATACATCAAAACTTCCTAAAAAATACGCAACAGAACTTGAAGGTGCAATTATTCAGGTTGAAGAAATGCTTGATAACACTATCATAAGCACACTCGAAACACAGGAAGCTGAAAGACGTTTCTACGATATTTGTGATATAATTGAAGCATATGAAAACGGCGAATTAGATAAATATGAAGAAAAAGAAAATACAGCTTACCTTGATTTCAGCTATCTTCTTTCAGACCTCCTTTATATTCTCAGCAACATACTCTACATCTTTATGGTTGGCAACGGATTCAGTGATATGATCGGTTAATTTACGTAAAACAAAAAACTCAGTGAGTTCAAATTGAACTCACTGAGTTTTTTTATTTAGAAAGTATATTGTTCATAAGCCCCGGATTATCTGTTATAAGTCCATCAACACCTAATTTAATAAGGTGCTTAGCAGTAGACTCTTTATTAACAGTCCAAGGATTAACCTGAATACCGGCTCTATGAGCGCGCTCCACATAAAGTCTGGTTACATACATAAAGAATGGGTGAAGAGCATCTGCACCTATTTCTTTACAAAAGCTTACAGGTCTTGGTGCTATTTTTAATGATACTAAATTATCAGGACTATAAAGGATGCCTGTCTTACAACTTTTATCAATCTTTTTACAAACAACAAGAATAGCAGGGTCAAAACTTGATATAAGAAGCTTATCAAACATTCCGTGATTTTTAACAGCATCAATTGTTTTTTCTACAATTTCTGTTCCTGCTTCACCAAACTTTTCACTCTTAAGCTCTATATTAAGAACCTTCATTTTGTCGCCCATTTTCTTGCTGACCTCAAGGAAATCATCAAGAGTTGGAATAGGAGTACCCTCAAACTCTGCCCCTTTGTATTTACCGAAATCATACTGGCAAAGCTCTTTAAGGGTCATTTCCTTAATGGCACCCTTACCTGTTGAGGTTTCGTCAATAGTGAAATTATGGCACACAACAGGTATACCATCTTTCGTAAGATGGATATCTGTTTCAAAACCATCGCAACCTATTTCAATTGATTTTTGAAATGCTGCTATTGTATTTTGTGGCGCCACCTGATTGGCGCCTCTGTGGGAGATAACGTTAACACCGTTCATAATTGTGTCTCCTCTTATTTTAAGAATAAAATAGATTTATTTGTTACCAAGAAAAAAAGCCAAGCTTGCAAGAGCTCCCGCTACTACAACTCCGCCTGCAATAAGAGCGGTTTTCGCTTTCCACATTCCATCAGCATCCCATATATAACAAAGCTCATTCCACAGGGACTTGCCGAGTATCTGCTCGTAGGTATAGAAGGTTGTTTCAAAAGTACCATCTTCATTTATATCGAATATGCGCACACCTCTGTTTCTTGTACCATAGCAACGGAATGAGGCGCAGGATGTCTGAATCAAATCAACACCATCTATATGTCCTATAAAGCAATTCTGATGATCGTGTCCAAAGACTACAGCCTTAACATCTTCGCACTCTTTTATTGCTTCAAGCTGACCTGTTTTTTCGGCTACCGTACAAGGATATTCGCCCATAACACCTTCGATATTTTCTTTAAGTTTAAAGAATTTACCTTCAGGACCTTTAACTGCATTTTTATAACTCTTATCACATTCCTCAACAAACTCCAACTGTTCGATCATTGGAATATGTTGAAACATAAGAGATGGTACAGGAACGCCACCATTAGCTTTTTTGAGTTCAGCAGACTTTTTTTTGTACCACTCAATCGCCTCAGGCTTTACAATTTCAAAACATTTGTCCTGCTCTTTATCATGCCATGCAGAATCCATCATCCAGATATTAAATTTAACAGTTTCACCATCTTCTGAATATATAGGAATATTATATGTTGCAACATCAGGGCTCTCTTCATCATCCAGCCCTATATTGCAACTGTATTTTCGATAAATATCCGCCTGTTCTTCTTTGGTAAAACTGTTTCGGTCATCGTGATTACCATAGATCATTGCAAAAGGAATCTTTCTGTTTTCAATATGAGAAACAAGTTTATCTATTGCAACACGCATAGCCTCGTATTCGCCTGCTTTATCTTTAATAGCAAGGCGAGTGCCGATTCGCGCATCGCAAAGATGGTTACCTAAAATATTATCACCGGTAAGAAGAATAAGATCAGGATTGTATTTGTCATATGCTGTGTTAAGCATACGAACCATAGTTGGTCTTATAAATTGCAAATCCTGAGGGTCGCTGACCTGCATTATTCTGATTTTACCATTTTTGAATTTCATTTGCATTTATAGGGCCTCCGAATTTTAAATAATGTCTATAAATGATTTTGCGATACCAAAATAAACAAGAAGCGATACTGCATCAACAATTGTTGTAATAAACGGGCTCGCCATTACCGCCGGGTCCAACTTCAATATTTTAGCGCCTATCGGTAACAATGCACCAATAACCTTTGCACAAATAACTGTTGCACAAAGAGTAAGAGCCACAACAAGGGCTATCATTTCATTTACGCCGTCAGTTTTAAGAAGCATGCCGTCTATTAAAATAATCTTAATAAAACAAGCAACTGCGAGTGAAACACCGCACAAAACAGATACGCGTACTTCCTTCCAAAGCACCTTGAAAACATCTCTTGCTTCAACCTCGCCAAGAGAAAGACCACGGATAACAGTAACAGATGCCTGGCTACCTGAGTTACCGCCCGTACCCATAAGCATAGGTATATATGCAGTAAGCACAACAAGACGGGAAAGCGCATCCTCAAAAGATGAAATAATCATACCTGTAAAGGTTGCAGAAATCATAAGAAGAATAAGCCAGGGAATTCTGTTTTTCCAAAGCTCTGCAACCGATGTTTTAAGATATGGCTTGTCGGTAGGAGCAATAGCTGCCATCTTTTGGAAGTCTTCTTCTGCCTCTTCCTGAATAACATCAATAGCATCGTCAACAGTAACGATACCTACAATGCAATCTTCTTTATCAAGAACAGGAATTGTAAGAACATCGTATTTATCAAAAAGCTGAGCCACTTCCTCTTTATCGGTAAGCGTATGAACTGTTATGAGATTTTCATCCATAACATCTGTAATTTTCTCATCATCATCGCAGGTAAGAAGGTCCATAGCGCTGATAGTACCTAAAAGCCTATGCTTCTCTATAACATAACAGATATTAACCGTTACGGATTCCTCACCCATTGATTTAATTTTTTTCAGCGCATCACCAATAGTCATTGATGGATGAAGGCTTATATATTCAAGAGTCATGATGCTGCCGGCGCTGTCTTCAGGATAATTGAGAATTGTATTTATAGCGTTTCTCTTATCTCCTGCCGCCGCAAGCATACGTTTTACTACGTTTGCAGGCATTTCCTCAATAACGTCAACTGTATCGTCAATGAACATTTCGTCCATAATAAACTCAAGCTCTCTATCTGTAAATGCCTCTAAAAGAATCTGTTGCTCCTCAGGGTCAAGGTAAGTGAATACCATTGAAGCATTCTCTTTAGGAATAAGCCTAAAAAGAAGCACTAGCTCTTTTTCTTCGAATTCCGGTAACAAGGTAGCTGTATCTACCGGATTCATTGTATCAAAAATACTTTTAATTGCTTTGTATTGTTTTTCTGATAAAAGTCTTTCAAAAACTTCTTTTGTCAATAACCTCTCCTCCTTTGTAGTTGGTGAATTTCACCCTTTCAGCAGAATTGAGGACGAAAAAGAAAATAAAAAAACCGAGTCAAAAAGACTCAGCGACAAATACACAGATGTGCTTCTGGCAACACCTATGATGCAAAAATCAAATGATTTCAGTGTAACAGCCCAAGACTCAGGACTGATGCTATCGCCGGTTTTAAATATAAACTACTTCGCCCGTGCCCACTACTGCCTGAATCCATTTACTGTTCACTCCTTTACTAAAAATCAACTTAAAAATAAATATACTCTAATATTTAAGAATTGTCAAGAAAATACGTTTTATAATAAAAGGAAATTTTCAAAAAATAAAAGGGCTTATAACAAGCCCTTTTTTCTTATAGACCAAACAATGGTAACAAACCAACTAAAACTTCATTAAACAACCAATCAAAAAATGATGCTAAGCCAGTCCACTGGGTTGTTCTGTGAGCACCACAAACCTTACAAGCAGTACCGGATCCTGTTACCTCAATTAAAAAGCTGTGAATTTCTTCGTCAGCCTTATCGCCGCAATCTGCACAAACTCTCCAATGATATGATCCACTGTATAAATACTCACCAGTTGGATTATGTTTAACAATTAACTGGCATTCATTTGAGTAATCATAGCTAACAGAATCGCCCTCAACTGTCGCTGCAAAATATCTTATTACCGCTCCGTCATCCTCTAGTTCAAGTGGCTCGCCATCATACGGAATAAATTCGCTGTCGCCAACTTTAATTTCCCAACCTTCAGAGATTGTGCTTCCGAAAACCTGAGGAGGAGGTAAAACCTCATCTGTATTCTTGCCGATTATTGTACCGGGACAAAACTTTACAATTGCCGGAAGAGTGTCATCAACGTAAACATCAGCAGCGCTTACATTATAAGCGAACACCGAAAAAAGAAGACAAACACTCAAAATTAAAGAGAGAACTTTTTTCATATACAAAAGCACCTTTCAACACTATTTTTTACCATTCTACCACTAATCGTCCTAAATTGCAAGCATTTTAATTAAAGTTCGCAGTTAAAATATTTTTAATGCATTTGCTACGCTATATAACGATAATACAAACAACGTAAACATGTCAAAAAGCGACAAGCATCGTAATTCAAATCCACCATGCTGCTGCAAGGCCTTCTTTTATTATGCAATTTTTGAGGAGTGCAACGGCTTTTTCTAGGCCTTCATTCTGACTCATAAGTGAATCTTCATGTTCAATTGAAATAGCATAATCGTATCCTACCATACGGAGATTGCTGATAACATCACGCCAGTAAGTTTCTCCATTGCCAAAACCTACAGACCGGAAAATCCATGAACGATTAATTTCGTCAGCATATGATTTTGTATCAAGAACTCCGTTAACTGCAGTATTGATTGCATCAATTTTTGTGTCTTTTGCGTGGAAGTGGAAAATTGCACCTTCTTTGCCTAATGCACGAATGACAGCAATAGGGTCCATACCCTGCCAGATAAGGTGAGAAAGGTCAAGGTTTGCGCCAATTTCCTTACCAACTGCATTACGAAGCTTCAAAAGGCTTTCAGTATTATATACACAGAAACCTGGATGAAGCTCAAGGGCAATTTTATCTACACCGTGAGCAACCGCAAACTTAACAAACTCTTTCCAATAAGGAATAAGAACCTCATTCCATTGGTAATCAAGAATCTCCCCAAAATCATTTGGCCATGGGCAAGTTACCCAGTTAGGATATTTTGCTGTGTCGCAATCACCGGGACAGCCTGAGAAAGTGTTAATCTGATGAACACCAAGCTTCTCAGCAAGAAGTACCGCTTTTCTCATATCGCTATCAAACTGTGCTGCAATTTCTTTATTTGGGTGCACAGGATTACCATGACAGCTGAGAGCGCTGATTTCTACATTGTATTTTTTGAGAAGAGCCTTGAAATCTTCAAAAGCCTTTTCATCGTTGAGTAAAACATCAGGGTCAGCATGGTCTTTACCCGGGAAACCACCACAGCCAATTTCAACCATTTCAAGACCAAGACTATTGAAATATTTTAATGCTTCTTCAAGAGAAACTGTTCCTAATAAATTAGTTAAAACACCTAATTTCATATCATTCTATTCTCCTTAGAAATTTTCTTTAAGCCACTTGTAGCTACGGGTAATATCTTCAAGACCTGTTGGAACAGGTTCATCATTTTCGAGAATAACCCAATCAAGACCAATAGCTTTAACACCTGCAACAACATTCTGAAGGTCGTTTTCACCTTCGCCGAGAGCCATTGGCTTATGATCAACACCATCTTTAATATGCACAAGAATGATTTTATTCTTATGCGCTTTAAGGTATTCTGTATTATTTATACCTGCGCAAAAGCTCCAATAGGTATCAACTTCAAGACTACAACCTTCGCCAGAGATAATATCCATAGCATTTTTGCCGTCTTTAAGGTCCGAAAACTCTTCTGTGTGGTTGTGGTAGTATGTATCCATACCCATTTCTTTAGCTTTCTTCGACGCAAAGCCAAGAACCTCACCTGTGTGCTTTGCTTCCTCATATGTTGAATGAGGAGCACCGCCAACACCAAGATATTTAGCACCTAAAGCTTTACCGTAAGCAAGGGTTTCATCAAGCTTCTCAGGAAGGTAGTCTTCAAGGCCAAGGTGTGAACCAACAACCTCAAGACCTAACTCCTCACACCTTGCACGAAGCTCTTCTGCAGAAAGATCAAAGTATCCTGCAAACTCAACACCATCAAAGCCGATTTCTTTAACCTTACCTAAAATCTCTAACATATCATTACCATCTTTTATGTGGTCACGAACTGAATATAACTGTACTGCAAATTTCATATATTATACCTCAAAAATCAATCATTAAAATATACTGGAGCACCGGTTTTTGCTGATTCATAAATAGCTTCAAGTATCCTTGTAACAACCAGCGCCTGACGTGGTAAAACAACAGGATCTGTATCTGTTCTGATAGCGTGAATCCAGCTTGATGCTTCCATCTCTGCAGGAGAACCATCTTTCTGACCTTCAAAGAATGCTGCACCGCCTACATTAAGGTCAGGCATTTCGATGCACTGTCTGTTATTTTTAATATAGTTAAGACGCGCTTTATCATTAAGGGTATCTGCGCCACCCTTATCACCACAAATCATATAACATGCTTCGTTAGGTTCAGCAATATTAAGTGCCCAGCTTGATTCAAGATTAATAACTGCACCATTTTTCATTTTAATAAAGCCGAAAGCGGAATCCTCAACAGTAAATTCTTCAGGCTTCCAGTTACCCCAGGCATTACCCTGATTGGTCTGGTCAGCAAGCTTTCTGAAGGTCTGACCTAAAACCATTTCAGGTTCATAGTTATCCATAACCCAAAGAGTCATATCAAGAGCATGTGTACCGATATCGATAAGAGGGCCGCCGCCCTGCTCATATTCATTAAGGAAAACGCCCCATGTAGGAACTGCTCGACGACGGATAGCAAGAGCCTTACCATAATAAATATCGCCAAAATCACCGTTTTCAGCACATTTCTTAACATAAAGGTTCTGAGCTGTCTGTCTGTTCTGATAGCCGATAGAAAGCTTTTTGCCCGTTCTTTCAGCTGCTTCGCACATTGCAAGAGCTTCCTTATATGTTTTAGCCATTGGTTTTTCACACATTACGTGCTTACCAGCGTCAAGAGAATCAATTGTGATAAAGCTATGAGAGCGGTTAGGTGTACACACATGGATTACCTCAATGCTTTCATCCTTTAAAAGCTCTTTATAATCTTCATAAACCTTTGCGCCTTCAACACCAAATTTTTCAGCAGCCTTTTCTGCTCTTTCTTTTACGATATCGCAAAAAGCAACCATTTCGACACCCGGTACTTTTTTAAGAGCAGGCATATGTTTTCCATTAGCTATACCACCACAGCCAATGATACCTACTTTAATTATTCTATCCATAAAAATCCTCCTTGTAAAACTGCAAATATACAATTCAATTATACCTTATTCCTTAATATTTTCAATAGAATCACCCAATAAACAAAGGGCTTACACATAACAAAAAATTACTCTTTTATTTAGTAAAAACGACAAAAAAACAAGGCTCTTATAACAAGAGCCTTGTGTCAGGTTTATTAATTAGAACAAGCCGCCAATAAACTGAGGAAGAAGCTTGCCAATATATGTGAAGAGAACACCAAAAAATTCTGTAAAGAAGTTTGCGACAGAGCCATCAATTGAACCTATAATATCTGTCGGACGATTTGTATCTTCGATTGGCTCATCTTTAACTGTTTTCTTGATAGCGTATTCGTCAACAAGTGTTACCTTCTGAGTATCATCGTTAACAACATATGCCTTATAGATAAGTCTGTCGCCATCAACCTCAACGTTTGAG
>JAEIGA010002524.1_pt1 | contig 29133 bp, 46 predicted proteins | sample 9270691 | NCBI WGS metagenome assembly JAEIGA01 (sample SAMN17057246, study PRJNA624740) | gut metagenome | biome: biome; isolation source: fecal sample | host: Bos grunniens | place: China: Xizang | collected 2019
TATACCATAAATTTCATGCATATTGTACAATTGACGGCGGGCAGCGGGCGGGCTGTTTTTGTGATATTTGACTATGGTTATATCAAATATTTTAAGCTTTTCAGCGCAGGGTTAATTCCTAGTGAATTTATAGGATATAATATCGCAATGAATGATTATTCATTTTATATGATATTATTCATTCTATATTCACTTTTTAACCATTTCGGGCGCGCTTTTCAGCTTTGCGATTTTAAGCCACATTCCCGCGCTTTTTGCTATCGGGAATGATAAGATACTAGTCAATAGTAAAACGCGCTAAAATCGGGCTTATTTTGGCTTATACGGGCTTTGCCGCTTTGCTATGCTATACGCGCGGGCGGGATGTGGTAACCCGCGCCGCAAGTGGTGAATGTAAAATAAACTTTACATTAGTTAGATGCATCTAACTTGTTAGCACTCAACGCCGCCGAGTGCTAAAATGGTAAATATACTGTCTGTAATCAAAATTTTATACACAATGGCGCACAGTGTATAAAAACAAGCGCGTACAGGCGTTTAAAATAGTATATAATATTTATTTAACGATATTTCCCCGATTTCCCGATAACTGGATGTAATAAAGTTAGACATACCCATCCCATATTAGAGGCATCTAACCACGGGCGGGGTAACCCCCTCAAGTATCCGAAACCCGAAAAAAGCCTCACCTTCAATTTGCTCATCTGCGCCCCAAATGACGCAGTTGACCACCGACAATGACCAAATTAAAAGTTACAAATCAGAAACACGGAAAAACCGCAAACAGTTTCAAAACTTTGAACCATTTCCGAGAGTGGGCAGACAGTAGACCTCAAAAACAGGCTACTGTCGGTCTACTGTCGGTGCTACTGTCGGTCACTTATTTTGACGAAACTATATACTATTTACTACTTTTTTATTATTTTTAATAACAATAATACATTAAAAGTATATACACCGACAGTACAGACAGTAAAATTGGTTATATATAGAGAAATTTTAAAATAAAAAGAATAGGAAACTACTGTATTGTCTGTCGGTACTGTATGGCAGTTCAAAAATTTTAAGGAATTTCTTTCCGCTTTTGGCACTTGGTTGGGCGGGGGAAAACTATATAATAGGGGTAGAGAGAAAAAAATCCGAAAGGCAAAAAAGGGGTGTTTAGGTACGAAAAAGATACCGACCTTGTTTAAGAGGGCATATGACGATAGCGGCGGGTGCTATCTGACCCGCGAGGTCACGGAAGGCATGGAGTGGGTGTTGGACGGCGAAGGCGAAGCCACGGAGAAAGTGGACGGCGTGGCGTGCGCCATCATCAACGGAGTATTTTATAAAAGGTACGACCCGCGAAGGGAGCGGCAAATCCCGCGACACTCGATACCATGCCAAGAGGCGGCTGACCCGATAACGGGAAGCTTTCCGCATTGGGTTCGCGTTGACGGGTCAAAGTCCGCAGACCGATGGTTCATGCGTGCGTGGGCGAATACGCCTTGGATAGGCGAGATGCAAGACCCCGACACATGGGGAACATATGAGGCGGTGGGGCTTCATTTTCAAGGAAACCCCTACGGACTCGATGATGACTTTCTTGAGCGGCATGGGCGAATCAAGGTCAAGGACTTCCCGCGCGATTTCGATGGGATGCGGGAGTGGTTTCGCGTGCATCCCGTTGAGGGGATAGTGTTTTGGAAAGACGGATACCCGCAATGCAAAATCAAGAGAAGCGACTTCGGATTCAAATGGGCTGTGAGGTGGGATTAATTATGGATACAGAAGATAAAACAAAGGAACTTATTGAACGGGTAAAAGCCGCGCACACACGGGAAGTGATGAACGCATTCAACATGGGATTGAAGGCGGGCAAGGAAGAGGCTGACAATCTCTTCCGCGAAAGGCTCATCCTGTGCCGCAACGAACTGTGCCTGCGGTGCGGAAGCTATAAGAATCAGCATCTAGGCGCGTGTGATGGTTGCCGTTGGAAGGAAAACTATGCTCGATTATAAGAAACTGATTGATGCGGCGTTGGAGCGCGACACCCCGCAAAGCTTGGAAGATGCTTTCGACATGGCGAGAGAGTTGGAAGAGCAGGGGAAAATCTTCGTTGAAGGGAATAAGAAGCGCGACTACGGCACGACAATCTTTAATGAAGACAACTTCGCACTCGCGCATGAGTATTCGAAGCGCATCCGAGCGGCGGCAAACAAAATGATGCGTGACGGCGTGGATGTCGAGCATATGCACGACCTCTATTACCGCACGCATCTGTTTGATGCACCGTATAACTTTGACTCGTTCTGTATCTATATTGAACGCGACAGGCAACCCGAAAAGAGATTTTACCTTCCGCGAAGAAAGCAACTTTTACCGTGCGTAGAAGCCCTACAAGACCTAGAAGACGGAAAAATCGAACTTTTAGGCATATCTGAACCCCCAGGAATTGGAAAAACTACGCTTGCAGAGTTCTTTTTGGCGTGGACTTCGGGGCGCAATCCGTTCCTTCCAAATCTGATAGGTTCGCACAACAACGCATTCTTGGGCGGCGTGTACGGAGAAATGCTCCGCATCATGGATACAAACGGAGAATATCTGTGGCGGGATGTGTTCACGGGGCTGTCCGTCATCGCGACCAACGCGAAGGATATGATGATTGGTCTTGGCTACAACAAGACAGACGATATGCGATTTAAGACCATTGAGTTCACCTCAATCGGGTCGCAAAATGCGGGTAAAGTTCGCGCAATGAACATCCTGTACTGCGATGACTTGGTGGATGGTATCGAAACCGCAATGAGCATCGACAGACTCGATAAGCTGTGGCAGGCATACTATACAGACCTTCGTCAGCGTAAGATAGGCACAAGGTGCAAGGAACTGCACCTAGCGACCCGTTGGAGTGTCCACGACATTTTAGGAAGGCTTGAGCGGGAGTACGAAAACGACCCGACCGCGCGGTTCATTCGCTTCCCTGCGCTTGACGAGAATGACGAGAGCAACTTTGATTATCCCTATGGACTAGGCTACGACACGGCAACGCTTCACAAACAGCGCGAAATCATGGATACCCCATCGTGGGAAGCTTTATTCATGAATATGCCAATCGAGCGTGAAGGGCAATTGTTCGCGCCCGATGAACTGCAATATTTCACCGACCTTCCCGATGCCGAACCCGATGCCGTCCTTGCCGTGTGCGACACCAAGGAACAAGGTTCTGACTACTGCGCCATGCCTGTTCTGTATCAGTACGGCGATAGATTCTATATCAATTCCTTTATATGCGACAACGGCAAGGTCGAAGTTGTACAGGAGCGCGTGGCACAGCGGCTCGTTGACGAGAAGGTCAAGCTGTGTCAGATAGAGTCGAACAGAGGTGGCACGCTCTTTGCAAACGCCGTGAAGGAAAAGGTCAAGGAACTGGGCGGCATCGCTTCCATCACCACGAAATGGACACAAACCAACAAGGAAACGCGCATTCAAGTGAACAGCGCGTGGGCAAAGTCGCACTTCTTGTTCCGCGACCCCAAAGACCCTAACACGCACAAGGAATATCGGGATGCGATGAACCAACTGTGCGGCTACTCCATGATTGGCAAGGTGAAGCACGATGATGTAGCCGATGTTATCGCGCTCACCGTTGAGTACATTCTGTCCTTTGCAGGCAACAAAGTAACCATCATCAAGCGAAGGTTCTAAATACCGACTCTGTGTATTGACAATACCCCCATATATGGTAATTTCGGGGTAGAATGAGGCGAAAATGTGACTTCGCTATCGGCAGGGGGGAATTGCGGGAAACCGCATACCGACCTAGAGCGGCGCGCCAACGCCGTATCTAAAGACTCACCTACGGTTTCTCCTTTCACCGTAGAGTGCCAAAGAAGTATGAACAAGACCCCGCATGGTGTGGCTACCTACACGGGGCAATGCGCCTAATGTATGGAATACTCGCAAGGGTTCTCCGTTCAAATCGGAGTGGGCGCAAACACTTATAAGGGCGGCAGAGTGTTGAATGATGGTGTCGAGGGATATTGACAGCATAATTTTGGATGAACCGCCCCTTGTATAGGGGAGTAGCGTAACAGAAGCGCAGTTGGCTTTGACCCAATAGGAAGTGGTGCAACTCCACTATCCCCTACCAATTTGTCGGACATAGTGTCCGAGGGATGACACATCTACATTAGCAGGGGTGGGGCAGTAGATGATGGTAACTGTATGAAATCGATTAAGATAGACCTATCCGAGAAGATGACCGACATAGACATCCTACCCGTGGCTGACTATCACTGGGCTGACCCAAATAGCGACCACGGGAAGATTATGTCTGATATTGCATACATTCGCGACAACCCGAATGTCTATTGTATCCTTAACGGGGATTTAATGGATTGCGCCATCGCATCGAGCGTGGGTGATACCTACGGCGCGACCCTTTCTCCGATGGACGAACTGCGCGCCTGCACGGATTTGTTCAAGCCTATCGCACACAAGATTCTTTGCGTGGTGCAGGGCAACCATGAGGCGAGGCATTACCGCACAAACGGTATCGACCTCACGGAACTGATGTGCCGTCAGCTTGGGATAGAGGATAGATATTCTCCGACAACGGCGGTCATTTTCCTTCGCTTTGGTGAAGAGATTCGTCACAAGCGAAAAGTGGCGTACACAATCTTTGTGAGCCACGGAAACGGTGGCGGTCGCAAAGAAGGCGGCAAGATTCAGCGATTGGTTGACCTATCGACCATCGTTGATTGCGATGTGTATCTGTGTGGGCATACGCACTTGCCTGCTATGCTGAAAGACAGCTTCGCCCGTCCGAACATGGCGAACAGTTCAATAGGCTACGGAACGCGCCTCTATATTAATACTAGCGCGAAACTTAACTACGGGGGATATGGCGAGGCGCAGGGATTCAAAGTCCCTTGCACGGACACGCCTATTATTCATTTATGTGGAACGAAAAAGGAAGTACGGGCTACCATATGATGCCGCGCGAAGTGCTTGATGCTGTTGAGGCTGTCATTGCCTGCAACAAGGAAGCAATCGTGAAAAAGGAAAAGGGCAAGTGGGTAGTGCTTGAGAACAAGCGCAAGCCCGTGTACAAAGAACCTTAAACTTTTGCGGGGTGAGATTTTGACAGACAACATTCAGACCGAAAATGTCGTTGTTCGAAACGATATGTTTGGTCGTTTAGACATTTACGCATCTTACGATGATATCGATGAAGAAAACATAATCCCCGAACTCAACTCCGCGCTGACCTTCCATGTGAAGAATATGTTGCAAGAGGACTTCCTCTACTGGTATCGCCGTGGCGTTCAGCCTATCCTTAACCGCAAAAAGGAAGTGCGCGAGGACATTCTGAACAAGGTGCAAGAAAACCATGCCGATGAGATAGTTGCGTTCAAGAACGGGTACTTCCTCACACAGCCTGCCACTTATGTCAGCCGCCGCAAAGGCGTGCAGACAAAGCTGAACAAGCTGAACGAGTTCCTGTATCGGTCGGGAAAGGCTGAAGCTGATAACAAGACAGCCGATTGGTTTCACACGGTCGGCAAGGGCGTTATCTTCGTAGAGCCTTCCGATGACAACGAAGTGCCTTTCCGCGCATATTCCCTTGACCCGCGCTCTGCGTTTGTGGTGTATTCTCTGCGCGCAGGCAACAAGCCTGTCATGGGCGTAAACATGGTCGTGGTTGACGGGAAGACGAAGTACGATGTGTTCACCGAGAAGAAGGTGTTCCATCTTACTGGCACACAGACAACGAAACTGATGACTCCCGAAAAGGCGCACGACTACTTGTCAACGGCGTACCAAATCGATTCGACCGAGTCGAATGTCCTTGGTCGCATACCGATTATCGAGTACCGTTATAACAGTATTAATATGGGCGCGTTTGAGGCTTGCCTGCCTCTGCTTGATGAAATCAACAACATCGTGTCCAACGCCTGCGATGGCGTGGAGCAGTTCATTCAATCGCTTGCCATCGCCGTCAACTGTGAGTTCCCCGAAGATACAACGGTTACCGATATCAGACGGGCGGGCATGATTGCCCTGCGGTCTGTCGGTGAAAACAAGGCTGACTTCAAGATTCTTTCCGAACAGCTTGACCAAGAGCAGACAAAGACCCTTGTTGACCGCCTGTATGACCAAGTGCTTCGCATTGCGGCGATGCCTTCCCGCTCTTCGGGTCAATCCACACAGAGTACAACGGGAACTGCCGTCCTTGCGAACTTCGGTTGGTATCAAGCCGATTGCTCCGCGCGCAACACGGAAGACCTCTTCAAAGAGAGCAACCGTCAGTTCGATGCCATCATCATCGACATTCTACGCAAGAAGCAGTTGCTTGATATCAATCTGAATGACTTTGAATTGAACTTCGTCCGCAACGAAACCGCGAATGTGCAGGCAAAGGCGCAGGCTTTCCAAACGCTCATGTCGGCGGGTCTGCATCCCGAACTGGCGGCGGCGAAGTCGGGTATTTCCAACGACCCTGTATCGGATATGAAGATGTCCGAGAAGTGGCTTGAGATGATTTGGGGCGACCCGACCAAGGCTGTGAAAAAAGAGCAGACCAACGGCGGTCAAGGCGAGGCTGAAGTCATCGAGAAGACGAGCGACAACGGAGAAAACGAAACAGGCGGTGCTGTGTGAGTTATAAGTTATCTTTGCTTGTTCCAGTATGGAATCAAGAAGAGTTGGTCATCCGAGCGTTGGACAGCGTGCCGCGCAGAGATGACATCGAGGTGTTAGTCTGTGACGATGGGTCTGATGACAACACGCTGAAGAATGTACGCGCCTATGCGAAAGAGCATAAGGACTTACGCATCCGTGTTCTCTACCATAAGGAAAATAAAGGGCTTGGCTTCACAAAGAACAAGCTTTACGACAACGCTAAAGGCGAGTATGTGTACGAACTGGACAGCGATGATTACTTAATCACAGGCGAGTTTGAAAAGGCTGTGCGGATGCTTGACGGCACAGACCTTGTGTTCGTAAACCTTCGCGTAAATAACGGTAGCACTATCGTATTGACACCCGAATCCAAGACCGTTTGGGTCGGCGGGGCTAGTAAGTTTGTGCGGCGCGAGTACCTTGGCGATATCCGTTGCGATGAAGTTCGCGTTTACGAAGATATCGCTGTTAATAATGGGCTTATGGCAAAGCCGCACACAGAGAAGTACACGGGCTTGACCGTCTATCGATATAACTTTCCGAGGGAAGGAAGCCTGTGTTGGCTAGGGTCTAAAGGGCTAATCAAATGATTGCCAATGTATTCTACTTCGACAGTATCAACTCCATAGGCGGGATAGAAACCTTTTTCTATCAGCTTGGGTTGAAATATGGGAAAACCCACGACATCACCTTGTTCTATCGGACGGGCGATGCAACGCAAATCAAGCGGCTATCGAAGTACATTAAGGTAAGGCGTTACCGTGAGGGGCAGACGATTCGGTGCAAGCGTGTGTTCGTGTGCTTTAACCCCGACCTTATCAATCATGTAGAGGCTGACGAGTATTATCAGATGCTCCACGGGGATTACACGGCGATGAAGATATACCCCAAAGACCATCCAAAACTTCAGTATAGGGTCGCCGTCAGCGAAGTCGTGAGAGATTCGTATTATAAGGCGAAGAAAATCGACAGCGTTGTTTGCTATAACCCATTTACTCCCGAAAAGCCCCATAAAGTTCTAAACCTTGTTAGCGCAACTAGGTTAACGAAGGAAAAGGGTTGGAATAGGATGGTAGCCCTTGCGGATGCTCTAGATAAGGCGGGTATACCGTTCCAATGGGTTATTTATACAGACAGCCCAAACCAACCGAGTAAGAACAAAAGCATGGTCTTCGCACAGACTCGCCTTGATGTAGTTGACTTTGTTGCGAAAGCGGATTACTTTGTTCAGCTTTCGGATGCCGAAGGGTACTGCTATTCGCTAGTGGAAGCCTTGTCTGTTGGAACGCCTGTTATAGTGACAGATTTTCCTGTTGCCAAAGAGATTGGCGTGATAAACGGCGTTAATGGGTTCGTCCTTCCAATGGATATGACAAGGATACCTGTTGACGAAATATTTAAGGGCTTAAAGAAGTTTAGGTACGAACCGCTTGCTGATAAGTGGGGAGAACTTCTCGCAGAGAGCGATGAACCCGAAGGGGATAAAGACTATCCCGTTTGGGTTACTTGCAAAAAGGTCTACTTTGACCTTGAGTTCAACCGCCTAATGGAATATGGCGAAGAGTGGCAAGTTTCTCCAAGCCGCGCAGATGTTCTTTGTGACCTAGGCGTTGTTGAGTACAGTAAGGAGTAACTATGGATGTATTGCCGTTCGATGAACTGAATAAGTTTAAGGCGGCACTCCCGCAGTTCTTTAACGAAGACGGCAAGGGCATTAAGTCAAAAAAAGACTATGACTCCCAGCGTGATATGTTAGAGGACTTGTTCCTACTCGCTTATGCGAATGGCGTTGAATCAAGCAACCTAGCCCTTTCGTCCAATGTCGAGCCTACCTTGCAAGAGGTTCTCGATGTGATTGACAGGAAGGTCGCGGGTAAGACATGGCGCGACCGAGTACGCGAGTACTACGAAAAGGGCGGCACGATTGCCGACATCGAGCGCATCGCGGAAACGGAAACGCACAGAGATAGTAGCGCGGGCGCATACGAAGCCGCCAAGGCGGCAGGGGCTACAGAGAAGACATGGCATTGTATGATGCTTCCGACTTCCCGCGACACCCATGTGTACCTTGACGGCGTGACCGCTCCGATTGACGGAGAGTTCTATTCCTTTAATGGCGGCTCGACCAAGTACCCTAGCGAGTGGGGCATTGCCGAAGAGGATGTCAACTGCCTTTGTTGGCTAACTTATAAATAGGGGAGATTGCTATGTGGGCAGTTAACGGAATTGACATGAAGATGTGTGAAGGCGATTGGGGGATTATTCTCCCGACCAAGATATCGGGAACGACCTTCACCGAGCATGACGAAATCCTGTTCACTCTGAAGGAAGAGTTGAACGGCAACACGGTCTTAACGAAGACCTTCACGAACATAACCGATAATACCTTTAACTTTTCGCTGACCGAGGCTGAAAGCGCGAAGCTTTCTGTCGGGTCGTACTGCTACTCGCTCGATTGGTATCAAGACGGCGCATTCATGTGCAATGTCGTTGAGTGCGGTCAGTTCAAGGTCGGTGATAAGGCGTGACACTTGAAATCACCTATACTCCGCAAACGCTTAATATTGATTTCACGCCTGCTTCGGTTGGTATCAAATTTGATAACCCAATCGCGCGCGAGTATGTGGAGCGTGACCCTTACACGGGTTCGTACACGCTTACCCCTTCTACTGAAACGCAGATAATCCAAACCAACGGGCTTCGGATGACGGACGACATCACGCTGAACCCGATACCTTCCAACTACGGACTAATCACTTGGAACGGCGCAACGCTCACCGTTTCGTAAAGGAGAAAAGACATGGCACATCCATCAGTAGTTATTAATTCTGTCACCTATGCGAATGTACCCGAAGTGGACATTCCCAAGAGCGGTGGCGGCACGGTTAAGTTCTACGATGTTACCGAGTGCGATGTGGCGGCGGCAAATGTCCTGTCGGGCAAAGTGTTCGTTGGCGCATCGGGTCAAGACGCAGGCTCAATGGCAAACAACGGTTCAACGAGCGGTGAAATTTCCACAAAGGCGGGAACGGTTAACATCCCTTCGGGATACACAACGGGCGGTACTGTGTCCATAAAATCATCTGCTGTTACCGATTGTGTTACAGGAAACATCTTGAGCGGCAAAACCATCCTTGGCGTGAGCGGTTCTCTGTCCATGCCGACTATCTCACAGGACGGCACGACAAAGGTTCTGTCCATCTCATAAGGGGGTGGGCTTATGTCGCAATCAATTACCTTGTGGGGTGCGACTTATACCCAAGTGCCTGCTGTAGAACTGCCGAAGACGGGCGGTGGAACAGCAAAGTTCATTGACGAAACCGATGTTGTCACCTACTACACAGGGTCGGGTACGCCGTCTTCTTCACTAGGGGAAAACGGGGATATCTATCTGCAAACTTCGTGAGGTGAGTTATGGCAACAGTTAAACTTCACCCATCAGCTTACACGCTATCGAATACGCAGTATCTTGCGATAAGCGGCGAAAGTGATATGTACACCGATGTGACAAGCACAACGGCGGGTACTTGTACCCACAACCGTGCAAGCACAAACAGTACATATTACCTTTATCTGCACGACTTTGACTTTGGAACGATACCGAGCGATGCGATAGTCAGTTCCTTCGACATCAAAATTAAGGCTAGTGCCACGGGGCATACGACAAGCACTTCTTCGTCATACAAAATGTCCTTGTACAACGGCACTTCCTCGATTTCAAGCACAACCGTTTCAAGCGCGCTTTCGACAACCGCGAACACATTTACTTTCCCAAAACCATCTTCGCTTACTTGGGATGTGTTGAGTGGCTACGGGAACAATCTGCGTGTGCGTATCCCTCTGCGTAGAGCGAGTAGCAACACGGCAGATATTGTCAGCGTGTATGGCTGTGAGATTGATGTCACTTACACGCGTCCAGTTCACCATAGCGTGACTATCACCAACCCGACAAGTGCAACAGTAACAGCAAGCGACAGCAACCCATTAGAGGGGGCAGATGTTGAGATTGTATCGAACATGATTTCGGGTCTGACATTCTACGATAACGGCGTTAATGTTACTTCGCAGTTCGTCAACGGGCTTACGAACACAGTTTCAAGCGTTCCACAGAGTTATCAAACGGGCGGTAGTATCAACGGAACTAACTACCAAAGCACAATAGGCAAAGGGTCTGACACAGCCAACCGCACAGGCAACGACTACTTTAGCACATCGCAGGGTGGTAGCGGCTCAACTTGGATTGACTACTACTTTGGCTTTTCCGAAATACCGAGCGGGGCAACAATCAATAGCGTGACCGTAACGGTAAAGGGGCATTGCGAAGATGCTTCCCAAAGCCGCGAGATTGCTAAAGTCCAACTATATTCGGGTACTACCGCGAAGGGCAATGAACTGAACTTCACGAACACTTCAGACCAAGTGTTCACAATGACCGCAGGCACATGGACACAAAGCGAACTCCAAAGCGCGAAGATGCGCTTTACCATTGGCGTGTATGGCGGTCTTATAAGTGGCGCAACATGGACGGTAAGCTACACGGTTGACGGGTATGTCTACACAATCACGAACATCACAGCCGACCACGCAATCGTTGTTTCTTCGGGGGGCATTACCCAAATGCTCTACTTCAAAGTCAATGGTTCGTGGGTGGGAGCAAGCAAGGCGTACAAAAAAGTCAATGGCTCTTGGGTTCAGCAATCGGATGTTACAACGGTATTCAACGCGCAAACGAAATATGTAAAGGGGTGAGCATCTTGAGTGAAGTGATTATCACGGCAATAATCGCAGGCATCTGTTCTGTATTAGGGCAATGGCTCATCTCCCGTGAGCGCGAAATCCGTTTGGACGAGCGGCTAAAATCAGTTGAGAAGAAGCTTGACGAACACAACAAGTTTTCAGACAAAATCGGCGGTATTCGCGAGGATATTGCGAGTATCAAAACAGACATAAAAAACATTAAGGAGAACACGAAATGAAACTACCCGACAAAGTGTATCTAGTTCTTAAATGGTTAGTACTTATCTGCATCCCCGCCTGCACAACCGCATATGTCGGACTCGACAAGATTTTTGCATGGGGTTACGGCGATGTGGTCGCACAAGTTTCCGCAATCATCTGCACTCTGATTGGCGCGCTTGTCGGTATCAGCACCGCAAGCTACTACCAAGACAAGTAAGCGTGTAAGCAATTAGCTTTCACATATAGACAGGGAAGTCGTTAAAACGCACACATGGTCATGACAAGACCTTAAAACGGAGAAAAGACAGGGAAGTCTATAATCGCAAGGAGAAGACAAATGAAAATCGACACTAGCACAATCACGGGCTATGCGGAGATGTCCGCAGAGGAAAAGCTGAAGGCACTTGAAGAGTTTGACATTGAAGTGCCGAAAGACAACGGTGACGAGGTCACCAAACTGAAGGCGGCTCTTTCAAAAGCCAATTCGGATGCGGCAGAATGGAAACGGCAGTTTCGCGAGAAACAGACCGAACAGGAACGCGCCGAGGCAGAGAGAGCAGAGAGAGAAAAAGCAGTTGAAGAAGAACTGCGCGGACTCCGCAGAGAGAAGACCGTGAGTGGTTATGTCGCTCAATGTCTTTCTCTTGGCTATGAGAAAGAACTTGCCCTTAAGGCGGCAGAGGCTATGGCTGACAACGATGCCGCCGCCATCCTAGCGTGTCAGCAAGAATTTCTTGAGGCGAAGACCAAAGAGTTGGAAGCCGCCGCTCTGAACAAGCAACCCACGCTTTCTGTGGGCGCACCCCCTACGGCTACGACAGCCGCGATTGAGGAAGAGAACAAGCTTCGCAAAACGATGGGTCTACCGCCTCGCAAATAACCTACAAAGGAGAACAAACAAATGGCTACGACCGTTTCCCCTGCTATTTCCAATAGCATTGGTCTTGCTTCCCAGTATGTACCTCTTCTTGACGAGATTTACAAGGCTGAATCCAAGACCGCACTTCTCGATACCGCCCAAGACCGCGTTCGTTGGTCGGACGATACCCACAGCTTTTACCTTTTTGAAACCGACATGGTCGGTCTTGGCGACTACTCCCGCAACGGCGGCTTTGTCCGTGGCGATGTGACCGCCTCTTGGCGGCAGTACACACCGCAATGGGATAGGGGCAGACAGTTCCTCGTTGACAACATGGACAACGCCGAAAGCATGGGCATGGCATTCGGAACTCTCGCTTCCGAGTTCATGCGTACCAAGGTCATCCCCGAAGTCGATGCCTGCCGCTTCGCCGCTTATGCGAAAGCCGCTTCCGACAGCATGAAGACCGCGCAGAATATCTCTGCGGGCGATGCGGCTGTTGCCGCCATCGACCTTGGCACGGAGAAGCTTGACAACGCTGAAGTTCCTTACGAAGGGCGCATCCTGTTCGTGAACCCGACCATGTACCGCTACCTCAAGGCGGGCATCACTCGCTACACCATGAACGGCGAGAACGGCATCGACTACAATGTCGAGATGTACAACGACATGAGAGTCATTACCGTTCCTTCGGGTCGCTTCAACACTGTCTGCACGCTTGGACAGCCGACCGACCATGACGGTGCGGGTGGCTACACCGCCGCAGGCGACACTATCAACTTCCTTATCATCCATCCGTCCGCAATCATGCAGGCTGTCAAGCTTGCCAACCCGCGCATCTTTAGCCCCGAAGTCGTTCAGCAGGCGAACGCTTGGCAGTACGACTTCCGTCAGTACCACGGCGCGTGGGTCAAGCATCAGAAGGCGAATGGCATCTATGTCAACGCTCCTTCTGTTGTGTCTGCCTAATTGACATAAACCAAGGGGAGAGCAAAATGCTCTCCCCGACTTCCAAAGGAGTGTAAGCCATGACAGATGCTCAAAAGCTATTCACCGTTAAAACAATATTGAGCGATGGCGTGAGCGAACTGCCGAGCGATGAGAAGCTGAATACTTACCTCGCTGTTGCGGGTAGCGAAATCCTTGCATGGCGTTGGCAGTTGGTCGGGAACGCTCCGAGTACCGTGCCTTCAGAATACGAAAGCACGCAAGTCTATGCCGTTGTTGTCGGATACACGCAGGCGGGTGCGGAAGGCGAACAAACGCACATTGAGAATGGCGTTCACCGTCACTTCCGTTATTCCGAAATGCTTGACTACATCCACAACAAGGTTGCCGTTATCGGGAAGGTGTATTCGTAATGAGGACAGTTCAGCGCAACAAACGCCCCGTTGCATACGCCTTCTACGAAGGGGCAACGGAAGTCCTAGACGATGGCGAACACACGGGCGAATATACGGTAAGCTATACCGCCCCAGTTAAGGCACTCATGAATGTGTCGGGCGGCAGGGGTTACGCCGATGTCGCGCTGTTTGGTCTTAACAGTTCCTATTCGCGCACGGCGGTTACCGAAGACCTTAAGACAGAGTTCAATACGGAAACTGTCTTTTGGATTGATAACGACCCCGAAACCGAACCGCATGATTATCGCGTTGTTGCCGTTGCCCGCACTATCAACCAAGTCGTGATTGCTCTTGCAGAGGTTCACTCTTCGGAAGAGGAAGTGACCCCAAGTGCATAACATTCTTCTTGAATTGAACCCGACATCCTGTTACCACGCGAAGCAAAAGATTGATGCTTATGCAAGGCGTGAAACCGACAGGCTCGATAGGGTATGCAAACGACTTGCAGAAGAAGGCGCGCGAGAAGCTAGGCTTCACGCTATGATGTCTAAAGGCTACGGTAATGACGATGTAAGCGTTTCCGTTGAAAAGATGGACAACGGGTACAAGGTCGTTATGAGCGGGCAAGACATCTACTTTGTAGAGTTTGGCACGGGCATCTATGCAGGCGAGTATGCGGGCGATGCTTCTAATGTATCTGTCGGCATCATGCCTGCGGACTATTCCGACACACACGCACAGCAATATTCGAAGAAGGGCTACTGGTTTTACGACAATGTGTTCTATCGCGGAACGCCTGCCGAAATGCCTATGTATTATGCAGGCAAGCGTATGCGAGAGATAATGCCCAAGGTAATAAAGGAGATATACGGATAGTGAACTACACACGAAATGCCGTTTACGACCGTGTTCATGATGCGCTCTTGGACTCGTTCCCAAAGGCATACATCACAAGTCGCTTTGTCGCAAAGCCGCCTTCTTTCCCCGCTTGCCTCATCCACGAAATCGACAGGAACAGACCGATTGAAAATGTCCAGTTGGACTTCGGCGATGTTCAATGGGAGTCCGTGTTTGAGGTACAAATCATTAGCGCGAAAGCGAACACGGCGGCAAAGGAAGCGTACAGCATCATGGATGTCGCACGGCAAGCTTTTAGCGACCTCTACTATCGGGAGTTCAGCGAAACGAACATCGATAGGGGAGATACATTTACTGTAATTGGCAGATTTCGCCGCATCATTGGTGGCGGCGATACGATGCCGCCTTCAATTTCTGCATAAAGGAGAAAACGCATAATGGCTAACGCTGTTTCTACTGCGGGTATGCTTGTGAAGTATGCGGTTGAGTCTTCGGCAGGCACTCGTCCTACTACGGGCTACACGACCATTAGGGGCGTTAAGGCTATCCCCGCCCTGTGGAACGAACCGAATATGCTTCAAAGCACTCCGCTTTCGGCTACAAAGAACCACACCTATATCGAAGGTCTTGGCGACAACGGTGGCGCGATTGCGCTTACTGTCAATGACGAGGCTCTCTTCCGTTCCGATTGGGCGGCTTGCATTACTGCCTTTGAGAACCTCACTGGTGGAAAGCAGATGTGGTTTGAGATTGCTTACCAAGAAGGTAGTGGACTCGACAGCTTCTACTTCCCCGCACAGCCTCTTGAACTGGGCTTTGGCGGCGCAGAGGTGGATTCTGTACTGGAAAATAATGGTAACCTCGCCCCACAGGGTGACTACCTGTTCGCTACCGCATCCGCAAGTGTAAGCGGCTAACAAAAACAACGGGGCGGCGCATAACCGCCCCAAATGTGTATAAGGAGATAAATATGAAGAACGGCGAAAAGGTAAAGCCGATGGTGATTACCGACCCCGATGAAGGGAAGGAATACACGCTAGAGTATAGTCGCCGCACGGTGGCAAAGACGGAACAGGCGGGCTTGGATGTCAATCAGCTTGAGTCCAAGAGCATGACGATGATACCCCTGCTGTTTTGGGGGGCTTTCCTCGCGCATCACCCCTACATGACCCGTGAGCAGACCGACAAGATTCTGTTTGAAGGGCTTGGCGGGCTGAACGAAGATGAGATGGCATACCTTGGCAAGCTTTATGCCGCGCCGTTTCAGACCCTTATCTCTAGCGAGGAAAATGGAAACCCTCGCAAGATGGCGGTCAAGTTCTGAAGGAAGAACCTTCAGAACCCCCGCCTTCATACGAAGAAATATTTGAAGAGGCTTGTCCACAGTATCTAGCGATGGGCATGACCTACGCGCAGTACTGGGATGAGTCTTGTTATTTAGCCGAAACTTACCGCAAAGCTTACAAGCTTAAACGCGAACTTGAAAACGAGCAAGCGTGGTTGCAGGGCTTGTATATGTATGATGCGTTCGCTGTGTGCTTGGCGAATCTGTTTTCCAAGCGCGGTGCGAAAAAGCAAAACTATGTTGAGAAGCCAATTGACATATTCCCGCTCTCTGAAGACGAAAAGAAGAAACGGGAAGCCGAGGAATATGCGAAGATGCAACAAGCTATGGAAGCGATGATTCGTAAGCAACGGCGCGAAAAGAAACAAAGGTGATTAAATGGCAGACACACTTGAATCACTTGAAATAGAAGTAAAGCATAGTGCTTCGGGTGCGGCAAGCGAAATCACGAAGATTTCAAATGCAATTGCCGATATGGGCAAGGCTCTTGGAAGTGTCTTGCCCGACCTTAAGTCCTATGCTTCTTTGCTAAAAGAAATAGGAAAAGCCAAGCCCCCAAAGAGTGTTGGGCAAAAGCTACAAGAGAGTGTAGAGTATTCTGACAAGGGTGTTATTGAGAATATAAAGTCCGTAACAAGCAACCCGTTGTCGGATGACTTGCAGGCGAAGATTGCGGGTGCGGATAAACTTGAAACAGTTCTGCACCGCGTTGAAGATGCCGCGAGGAAAATGGGCGATGCCTTCAAAAAAGGTGATGAAACTGGCGCATGGAGAGCAAGGGAACAGCAACTCAATGCGGCGGCGCAGGCGGCTAGGATTGAGGCGCAGGCTGAAAAGGAAGCCGCCAAAGCCGCCTCTGAATCGGCAAATTCTACGCGAGAAACTGGAAGGGCGATTAGGGGGCTATCTGAAGAGGCTAAAAAGAGTAAGACTCCTCTCGACAATTTGGTTGCTTCGTTCAAGCGAATTGCGTTCTACCGAATTATCCGTAGCATAATCAAGGCTATCACGCAGGCGTTGCAAGAAGGCTTGGAGAAAGCCTACTTGTTCAGCGCGGGTATGACCGATGAAGGGCATAGGTTTGCCGAAGCCCTAGACCGCATGAAAGCGGCAAGCAACCAAATGAAGGGTCAGCTTGGCGCGGCGTTCATTGCGTTACTTGCGGCGATTGAGCCTATTCTGATTTCGCTCATTAACCTAGTTACCAAGGCGGCAGATGCGATTTCGCAACTTCTGTCTGCCTTCACGGGAACTAAATATCTGAAGGCGAACAACACAGCCGCACAGTTTGCTGACACTATGAAGGCGGGCGGCGCGGCGGCTAAAGAGTGGAAGAACCAACTGCTTGGCTTTGACGAAATCAACCGCCTTAACGAACCGTCCAATGGTGGCGGTGGCGGTGGGTCGAACCCGCTTGCAGGCTACGACATGGTGTCCACGGACATCTCCGAGTTTTGGCTGAAGGTAGCCGAGAGGCTGAAGCCTATTATCGATGACATCAAACACATCTTTGAAGGTCTTCGCGATTTCATTGTCGGTGTGTTTACTGGCGATTGGGATTTGGCGTTCCAAGGACTTGGCAAGATTGTCGAGGGCTTTGGTAGCCTTGTAAACCATGTCCTCAACGGGCTTGTAATTCCATTGTTTGACGGATTCTCTTCAAAGGTTATTGAACGGGTTGATAGCCTGCTTCAAAAGATTGAAGAGATAACTGGTCTTGACCTTTCCAAGATTCGGTACAATGTAGCCTTTGGTCTTAATGAAATTCGTTTTCTGCTAGAAGGATTTGCTATCCAAGCGGGATGGATTGTACAAGACCTTTGCGATGCCGTATCTGCCATCCTTCGCGGAGATTGGGATGGAGCATGGAAAGCCGCAGGGAAAATGGTGAGCGATGCTTCCGTAGATGTCCAATCGCAAGCGAAAACAATGTCCGCTGTCGTGTCGGGCGCAATGATGGCAGGCGGCAACGCATCTGCTGATTTTGCTGAAGCGTTCTCCACAAACATGGAAACCGCGAGGGGGCAGATGGCGGCAACTGGTGGCTCTTCGCTTTCCGTTAACGCATCTGACAATGGCATTTCGTTTGCCGCGCGAATCATGAGTTATGTCGGCAAGATTATGCGTATCGCGTTCGCCCCGACATTCGCAACGGGCGGTTTCCCCGATGCGGGTCAGCTTTTCATCGCGAACGAGAGTGGCGCAGGCGCGGAACTTGTCGGTAACATCGGCGGTCGTACTGCTGTCGCATCGAACAGCGATATCTTGAATGGTATCCGCGAAGGCGTGTACGAAGCTGTCACAGCCGCGAACAACAACGGCAACAACGATGTGTCCGTCCGAGTGTACCTTGACAGCCGCGAAATCAAAGCGGGTCAGCAAAGGCTCAACCGTGCATGGGGGGTCGGGTAATGAAGGTAGAGATTAGAGATTCTAATAACAACTGGATTGACATCACCCCCATCATTGCATGGCAAGGGCTGACATTCAGCCGCAACGATGTGGATGCTCCCGATGCGGGGCGAGATATGAGCGGTCTGATGCATCGAGGACGGGTTGGAGTCAAAGAGAAGATGAATGTGCAAACCGTTCAGCTTACCCGCCAACAGAGCGCAGACCTTCAGACTCTCCTGTACCCCGAAAGCATTCAAGTGCGTGTTTCCCCGTATCCACGGACGAATGGAACGCACACGATGAATATGTACACCAACAATGTCAAGACAACCTATGTGATTCACCGCAAGAATGGTGAGGACTTGCAAAGCCTGTCCTTCCCGCTTATTGAGTTGTAAGGGGGCAGATATATGCAGACAACATCTGCCCTTTATAACTCCATTATTACGGGCGAAAACCATTGGTTTGAAACCCAACTGATTATTGAAAATGTTGGCACTTTCGATGAAACCAAGCTGTTCAGCATAAGCACTTCGTTGGAGATGTTTCACGGAACGCCAACGGTCGGTAGCGCAGTAGCGGGAGAAATCAATATCAAGATGGTCTACCCAAAGAATGTGACCATCCCCGTTATGGCAAAGCTGATGCCGCAAGTGCGAGTGTGCAACGCTACGCAACAGAGCGAATGGTTGGCACAGGGTGTGTACTTCATTGATACCCGTGAACGCACAGTAACCGAGAGTGGCGAAAGCGTACTGGAACTCCACGGCTACGATGCGATGCTAAAGGCAGAGCAATACTTTCAGAGTAATACCATCACGGGCGATTCCGTAGACACAGACATGGTAGACGAGATTGCCCGTATCATGGGAGTTTCGGTTGACCTACGCACATACGATGTGATGACGGCAAACTACACGATACCATTACCGACAGGGTACACTTGCCGTGAGGTACTTGGCTATATCGCATCAATGTATGTAGGTGCTTTCATTATTACAGACACGGGCGAACTCCGTTTGGTTTCTATATTGGAACTCCCGCCCGAAACCAACTATCTGATAGACCAATTGGGCGATGCTATTACATTTGGGGGTGACAGAATCCTTGTCTGATGTTGTATCACTCGCAAGGCGAGTTTCAAAGATTGATGTATCCCCGCAATTTGACAACTATTCAAAGGTTGTCATTCATGTATCGGAAGATACCACATACGAAGCGGGCAACGATACTGGACGAACCCTTGAAATAGACAATCCCTTTGGCACACAGGCTATGGCAAACAATATGCTTGCAAGCCTAACGGGATACCAGTATCAGCCGTATTCCGCAGAGGGAGCGTTGCTTGACCCGTCAGCCGAAATCGGTGATGCGGTCAATATGCGTGGTGCTTATGGCGGTATCTACACCCGTGAGCGTGAGTTTGGGCGGCTGATGAAAGCAAATGTATCCGCTCCGCACGATGAGGAAATCAACCACGAATACCAATACGAAACCCCTACAGAACGCAAGTTTAGTAGGGCGATTGATGATGTAAAAGCAAGCCTTATCATAGCTAATGACCGCATTGATGCTTCGGTTTCACAGACGGGTGGCACTACTTCGTCCTTTGGTTGGTCACTTACATCTGATGCACACAGATGGTATGCCAACGGCAACGAGGTCATGTCCATCACGGCAAGCGGTCTGACGGTCAAGGGTAATGTCCAAGCAACAACTGGCACTATAGGTGGCTTCACCATTAGTGCGAGTGCGATATGGAACAATATCAGTTCCTTTGGCGGTTCGCAATCAAGCGGTGTGTACCTTGGCACAAACGGGATTCAGCTTGGTCAAAACTTTAAGGTTGATACAAGCGGTAATGTCACGGCAACACGGCTGACAGTTGACACGCTCTACATTGGCGGTTCTGCCGTATCTGCGGCAACGCTGAACGCAAGGGCAAACAATGGCAACTCTGCGTACGGGTGGACTTCCTCTAATGGTTCGTACTGCACAAGCGGTGCGGGATATGGTTATAACTACAATAATGCCGCAAGAGCAAACGCAAGTTCATATCCATCGGGATTTACTTGCGGAACGCTCTACGCAAAGAGCGGTATCAGTTCAAGCGGAACAGTAAATGGAAGTGGGGTTGCTTGCCAAACGCTCCGTGTTGGCGGTTACAACGCAAGTTGGAAAAGCACTTCAATTCAAGGTGTAACGCTCTATTACTTGGGGAGATAAACATGGTAACTCTCAAACTGTTGATTCCCGCACTTATCACGCTTGGTGTGAGTGCGGACAAAGTAAATGAAGCCATTGATGCTTTAGAGCAACTTCTTTCTGAACTTGACGAAGTGGAAGTAAAAGGCAGACAGAATGTGGATACGCTCTTGGGTTGCATGATGGCGATTGATGCGATTATCGGCAACGAGAGAGGTGGTGACGAGAATGGCTGATAAACAGATTTCTGATCTTACTCCGGCATCCTCTATTCAAGTAGCAGACTTGTTTGTGTTGGAGCAGAGCGGAACGGCTAAATCCCTTACGGGGCAAATCCTCGTCAACTATCTCACTTCCATTGCGGATGGTCATGGCGGTATTGACTATATCTCATGGACAACGAGTGGAACTGCGGGTGACGGACAGTATCACTATGCGACAATTCACTACGCAGACACTACCACATCAACCTTTACAATCCAAGATGGTTATAAGGGCGATACTGGTGACGATTGGTATGTGCATATCAAGTATTCGTCCGACTTGCCCACTTCCGATGCAGATATGGGGAATACCCCCGACAACTGGATTGGCTTGTATAGCGGCACTTCCTCAACCGCCCCGTCTGCGTACACTTCCTACCAATGGTTCAAATGGAAAGGCGAAACTGGAAACACGGGTGCGGCTTGCACAATCCTGTCGCAATCCATCGGTTACCTTTCGTCTGCGAGTGGAACAGTTGTTCCCGAGGGTTCTTGGCAATCAACCATTCCCACTGTGCCATCGGGATACTTCCTTTGGACACGCACACGCATTACCTACAATTCGGGTGATGTGGTCACTTCCTATTCGGTAAGCCGAAATGGTATTGATGGTACTGGTGCAGTATCTTCGGTTAACGAACTTTCGCCCGACCCTGACGGGAATATCTCGCTGACGGCAAGCGATATACCGACAAGCGATAGCACTTCTGTGCAAGCACATATCAGCGATATTGAAAGTGACATATCCGATGTGCAGACTTACGAAGTACGGCACATCACAGGCACTATCACTTCTCTGCCGATTTCGTTCAGCTATGCTTTCATCACGGCTGACCACAGGGTAATCAACTGCGTGTTAGGAACTCCGTCTGCGGTCACTTCTGACCTTACTTGGACAACTACTGCGGGTGACATTACATTCACAGGAACGCTTGCCAACCTTGGCTCAACCACGATTGACTTTGATATTGTCAAAGTAATTACACCATGATTAAGGGGGTAGACAAAAATGCTCTATTTCGTATTGAGGTACATCATTCCTTTTGAGGGCAACGATTCGCACTCCGAGGAGAAGTTCACGGACATTGTTCCCGCCAAGAAGCGTTGGCACACTATCATCGCTTCGGATATTGACAAGCAGACGATTGCTTACGAACTGATTCAGATTATTCGGGAAGATGGTATCTGCGTGGCAAGCGAGATTCTTGACAACAGACTCCCGCCCGAACCCGAACCCAATGAGGTAACTGAAAATGAGTAACAAAATAGTTACACGAGGGGGGGGTACTCCCCGCTACTTACTGCGAGAGGAGGGCAACTGCCGAGTAGGTTGCCTTTCCTCGCTGACTCTCTGCAAAGGGGGTCAGAGGCGGTAAGGCTGATTGTGGGGTGGTGCTATGGCTAATGGCACTATCTCATTGCCTGTGCGAGAGAGTGAAAACGCTACATGGGTAATCAACCCGTCAAGAGCAGACTTTCACGAATCGTATAGAATCGGCAATTTGGCTACAGTAACATTCAACAATGTTGGGTGGTCAAGTAGTTACGCAAGCGACACTTTGGTTGCTACTTTGCCATTTCACCCTTTGCAAGAAATCGGTGTGCGATGGCTTGCGTTTACTGGAACTGGCTATTGCCGTTTTTGGATTAAACCCGATGGGAAACTGTATTTAAGCGGTTACACAGGCGGGCAACTAATCTATTCTACTATGACTTACATTTGCACAGACAGTTAATCAGCCGACCGCCAAAGCGGTATGGCAACTGGAACAATCACAAAGGTTATGAACGATAGCAATACAGGCTACTGCAAAATGCCCGATGGAACGCTGATTTGTTGGGGCGAAGAAAATTCGGGAGCAATCCCCGCAAATGGTGCGATAACGGTTTATACCACATTTCCAGAGGAATATATTGCAATCCCCGTAGTGACTTGCGTTGCACGATATGCGTCTACTGTCACAGCAAGATATTTTCAAGCGGCGGTACATACCATAGGTACAACAGGTGTACAGTTGACCGCAGTTAACACATACTCAAACGCAGTTACGGCGGGAACGCATTTCATCAACTGGATAGCTATCGGCAGATGGAAATAACCTTTTACTCGGCTATGGAAACATGGCTACTGGAACAATACATGGTGGATACACAACCGCCCCCGCAACAATCACAAGCTACATCTATGAAATGGGCGTTGCCAAGTATGGCGAAGTGAAAGTTGCGGTGTTTAAAATCAGAACGGCAAGTACATTAATACCCGCCGCTTATACCAAAATCGCAACTCTGCCAGATGGCTATTATCCTAAAGTGGAAACGAGCCAAGTTTTCCTTGATGGTGACGGCAAGAAGGCAATTGCGCGTTTCCAAACTGATGGTGATGTATATTGTTACAACTATTCGGGAGCACACCTAAGTGGGGATTGGTCTGTGGCTTACATCTAAACCCTATCCTTTATCAAAGGAGCAATCCTATGAACATCTCCGACCTACACGGAATAGACATCAGCAGTTGGCAAGCGGGAATGTCTGCGTTCAGCCTCAACTCCGTAGACTTTGCCATCTTAAAGGTGAGCGAGGGAACAGGGTGGATTGACCCGCAGTTTGCCCGTTTCTGCGGCGAGGCAACGATACCCCTTGGCGCATATGTGTACTCACACGCTACAACCGAAGCCGAAGCGATTGCCGAAGCCAAGAAAGCCCTTGAACTCTGTGCGGGCAAGAAACTCCCATTGGGCATCTATATGGATGTCGAAGAATCCAAGCAGATGCAACTCCGTGATTCCGAACTGACCGCCGTAGTCAAAGCGTTTTGCGATACCGTCAAAGCGGGCGGCTATGTTGCGGGTGCATACGGCTCAAGGCTTGGACTATGGGCGAAAGTCGGTCTGTCCTATCTTGGTGATGGTGTTATAGCTTGGGTGGCTCAATGGGGTTCTCGCCCCGACATCGGGGATGTATGGCAGTTTTCTTCGTCCGACCATGTGGATGGGTACAACGGGAATGTGGACGGCAACAAGGTTTTGTCCGAGCGTTTCGGCAAATTGGTTGCAGAGATTCAACCCGACCCTGCTCCACAGCCTACGCCAACGCCTGCGCCTACTCCGAGCGAAGGGAATGTGACCTTGAACCTTCCCGAACTCAAACAGGGTGACCGTGGTTTGCTCGTCAAGATTATGCAGACCGCACTCATCGGCAGGGGATACTCTTGCGGATGGATGGGTGCGGATGGTGACTTTTGGGCAAACACAAAGATTGCCTTATATAAATATAAAAAGGCGCACGGCGTGGATGACCCCACGGTCGTGTGTGAGCCTTGGGTTTGGAAGAGCCTTCTTGAAGGCTAAATTACTGCAAACTATACTGCAAAATCTCAACCCATTGTGGCGCAACGGGTTTAGCGATTTTATTTGGGTTCGAGTCCCGTACGGGTCACCACATACATACCCCGAAAAGTGATTGCTTTTCGGGGTTTTTCTTGTCTTCCGATAACTTTCTGCGATACTTGCTTTAGGCAAATAAAGTCTTGCAGTAGAAAATGTGGTTGGGAAAACCCATATTCGGGAAGCCCCAACCACAAAAAATTACTGCAAAAATTACTGCAAAATCACTTGCTGAAGAACTGCTTCATGCGCTCCACATCATCGTCTGCATCCTGTGCGGCGAGATGGGTGTATATCTTATGAACAGTAGACGAATCCGACCAACCGCCTTCGCGCATGGTGGTGGCTTCTGACCACTTCAGATGGTACGCGAGAGATGCGAAGGAATGGCGCAGACCATGAACTCCAACTTCGGGCAGATTTGCCCTTTTACATAGTTTATTAATAAGGGAATATAGCGTGGTCGGGTTGGTCGTGACCAATCTTCCTTCCGAATTTTTGAGAAGGTCGAGCAACCTTGGGATGACGATGTGAACCGTTCGCGTGGAAGATGCCGTCTTGTTTGTATCCTTGTCGATGAGTTTATTGCCTTCGCCAACCACGGATGCGCCACGGATATATAGAACGCCCTTGTCAGTATCGACATCATCTGCCGTTAAATGCAGAATTTCGCTTCTTCTGCACCCGTTTAGAGCCAATAGAGCGGCGGCTTCGTAAGGTTTCCCTTGCAGGGCTTCACAGAATCGCTCTATTTGGGTGTAGTCGAGCCACGGTCGGTCGGTTTTTCGCTTCTGCGGGAGATTGATATCGGGAACGGGAAGGTCGGAATGCTTCAGCGCGGCACTCACTAAACGCCATGCGTTGTGTACGGTCTTTGGGGATACCTTCCTTGCGTCTTCGTTCACCATGCGTTGATAGTTCACCGCAGATATATCTGCGCTAATATACCCCTTAAATCGCGTTCTGCGATACGATTTGTATGCGTTCACCGTAGAAGGGGAAAGCACCGCATCATTGTCCTTTATATACTTGTCTATGACCTTGCCAAGGGTGACCTTCGGCAGGGTCTTTTTTATTTTTATTAGCCCCTGCTTCACGGCTCTTGCCTTTGCGTAGTACTCTTCTTCGCTGTCGGCAGAGATGTAGACTCGGTCATCGCCGACCATGATTTGGCTTGACCATTTATTGCCGCGCAGTTTTGGCGGCGGCACTTTGATTTCATCTCTCTGCGCGATAAGCCTTGCTCCGCAATCGGGGCAGAATGTGGAGTTGGCGGGAGCGCGTTCATGTTTACACTTCATAATCTTCAACTACATATATCGGCAGACCGTTATACAAATCGTCATTGAGAATATGGTTCAGTTCGTGGGTGTAATCCTCAATCTGCTGTTCTCTGCTTCTGCGTGGGTCAAGGTACACGCTGAATGTGCCGTCATCATTCGGCGTTACAAACGCCCAAATCTTTGGCGGCAGGGTCATATATCTAATGAAGTAATCTGCGTTTTCGATGGGCATACACAATTTAGGCTTTGTCCTCTTTCATCTTTTCCAGTTGCGCGATAAGAGTGTAGACCGATGACGGCGGCACATCCACGGCAGAATGTAACAGCACGCGAAGGTCTTGCCTGCCGCGCAACATTTCTCTTAACTGCGCCGTTTCGTCCATAAGCGGTTCTTCGTCTTCATCGGGAATAGTAATCCCTAGATATGCTTCGATGTCCTTCAGCCGCTTCGGGCTTGGCACAGACCCGTTCGCCCAATGGGAGAAGGTAGCCTGCGACACGCCTATGGCTTGGCACAATTCCTTCTTACTAATGTTCCTTTTCTTTAATTCCTTTTCTAAAAACGCCGCTAGTGTTTCCCCTTTCATAATCATTCCTCGCTTCAACAATTGAACTTCAGCAGAAAAAAATTGAAATTCGCTGTTGACAAGCTTCAACATTTTTGCTATACTTCAAGCGTGGTTCAAAAATGGCGTAAAAATTGAAGCCCCCATGAAGCCTGCGGACATTGAAAATCAACGCTATTCTGTTGAGATGGCACTCTTATGATAGCATGAAAGATTTTCATTTGTCAACTAAAAAATTACAAAATAATTTCATTCGGGGCTTCAATAATTAACCCTTCTTGACCACATCCATTGTACCAAAGGCGGTGTACCAAAGTCAGTACAGAAAGGAGAAGCAATGCCGAAGGTAAACTATTTGAAGCCGCGCCCCGAAGAAGATTGCCCGCCTATCGATTGGCTGTGGGCGGCGATACTGGAGCGCAAGACCGTTCTAGGCTACGACTTGAAACGGATGGCGGCGGTCGCGGGAGTCCATTATGACACGATGCGCGACTACATCCGCAAGTCACCGTGGAAGTGGAATCCCGAAGTACGCAAGCGCATTTGTGATGAGTTTGGCATCAGCACAAAGGTCGCTATCAGCCAAGTCGAGATGCCACAAGAATCGAAAGTGAGAAGGACACGCCTATGAAAAAGTACCTTATAACTGCGGGCGGGTTCGTCTTCAACAACGAAATCCTTTCATGGATTCTCATCGCCATCATCGCGGCGATGGCACTCATCGACTTCGCCAAGGCTGTCGATAAGGAAAGAGAGGCGAAGAAATGGACGGACTAATCATCGCCCTTCTCGCGGTCGTGTTCTTCCTTATCATCGCGCTCATGGTCATGGTTTCGTATCTAATCAGCATCACGAAAGAAGATGAGGATATGTATCCCATCGAGATTGGAGAGGTGTGGCACGATGACGAACCGTGACAGGAAACAGACGGAGTCGCTATTTACACCGAGCGGCGAGAAGCACTACCCAACGATTCAAGACGAGCGGCGGCATGACCTTGCGTGCGCTATCATCGAACAGGCTGTCTACGATTGGATAGGGCTTGACTACGGCAGGCTTGGCTACATGGTAGCCCGTAACAGCAACTCGCTTGTTTACCGCGCCGAAGTCAAAGCCTTCTTCAAGGGCAAATGGTTCGAAACACTTCTGTCCTATGCGCTCCCCGACTTCACCCCCGCCGACTTTAGAAGGGAGATGCGAATCGAATGAAGGAACTTCTTACAGAGCGTGAGGTTCATATCCTTCGAACCTACGCAAACCTCAACATGAGGCTGAAGCCAACGGCTGATACCCTGCACTATAACCCGCGAACGATATTTGGCATCTTCGCGAACATCTACGCACGGACGGGATTGAATCCCCGCGAGTTTTGGGATTTGGTCAACATCATTCAGACTATAGCAAAGGAAGAACTCGATGGAAGGTAAGAACAAATACCGCCCGACCAAGACACAGCTAACCTTAACCCAACTGAAGAACCTCTGCGATGCTCTCAAGAACGACAACCGCAAGATTACCGCCGAACTTGAGAAGGCGACCGCCGAACGGAAGTGGGCTATGGAACAGCTTCAGAAGGCACAAGAGGATAATCGAAGGCTTGGCATGATTATCCTTCGGATGACGGAAGGGAAGGGTGACGATGCCACATAGCATACCCGATGCCCCTTGGATTCGTCAAACCGAAGCGACAGGGCATTGCTCTGCGGAAAACGGGGCATGGTGGAATAACCCCGATGACGAAACCGAAGAGGAAGGAGATGACGGCGATGTGTACTACGGTTCTGAAACGGGCGAGTTTTAAGCTTGAGTGTGAGCGGTATCGCCGCTACGCCGAAGCAAAACAGCGTATCCCAAAAGACCTACCGCCCGAAGAGTATGAGAAGGCGGTCAAGAAACTGGCTAAAAAATACGGCATATAGAAAGGAGTAACAGTATGCCCATTATTCGTAGCACCGACCTCAACTTCGCAGATAAGCACATCAATCTGATTATATCTGCGCCCCCGTCAATGGGGAAAACAACTCTCGCGCTTTCCGCGCCCAACCCACTGCTGTGCGACTTCGATGAAGGGCTTGCCCGTGTCGAGCCTGCTCACCGCAAAGATGCTTCCATCTGCAAGACCTACGAAGAGTTCCTTGCGGATGCAAAGGAAGCCGAAGGGAAGTACTCCACAATTGTCATCGACACGGCGGGCGCACTCATTGAGTGCATGAAGGATTGGGCGATGCGTACCGACCCGAAGGCAAGCAAGTCCAACGGCGGCTTCAGCTTGCAGGGATACGGAATTATCAAACAGGAGTTCCTGCGCCTCTCTTCCTACCTTCGCAAGCACTTCAATACCATCTTCGTGTTTCATGAGAACCTCACGCGCAACGGCGATGATGGCGTGTTCTACGAACTTGTCGTGGAAGGCTCAACCCGCTCCCTTGTTTATCAGCCCGCTGACCTTGCCTGCCATCTGTTCATCGACCACGGCAAACGGTACGCAGGCTTCACGCCGACCGAGTCCTACAACGCCAAGTCTGCCTATGGCATCAAGGGCATCATCGAAATCCCCGAACTGAAGGATGGTGACCCGAACGACTTCCTCACGAAGCTGTTCGCCAAAGTGCGCGCCAATCTCGATGCCGAGAGCAAGAGCCTTGCCCCGCAGAAGGAAATCTATGATGCCGCCATCAAGGAAGCGCGCGCTATCTGCGATGCGGTCAAGAACCCCGAAGATGTTCCCCTCGCCGCCGAGTCCATCAAGGCAACCCCGCACGCTCTGACGAGCGAGAAGGAAGCAAAGGATATGCTCAAGAAGCGGCTGACGGAACTGAACATCGTGTGGGATAAGACCGAGAAGGTCTACAAGTATGCCGAGTAAACTGCGGGTAACGCAATCCCTGCTGTCTGCCTACGAATGGGTCTTCAAAAAGGATGATGGATACGAAGACTTTCTGAAGACCCTTCGCAGGGAGAAGACCCCGCCGACAGAAGCGATGCTCGATGGTATCCGATATGAGA
>JAEIGA010002525.1_pt1 | contig 29131 bp, 48 predicted proteins | sample 9270691 | NCBI WGS metagenome assembly JAEIGA01 (sample SAMN17057246, study PRJNA624740) | gut metagenome | biome: biome; isolation source: fecal sample | host: Bos grunniens | place: China: Xizang | collected 2019
TAATGCAATAGCCTATTATTGTATTTAAGTGGCTTGTATTTATCAGGGTATTCTCTATATAAATAAGACGCAATTCCCTTAAGATGAATTGGAATATTCTTTTTTGTAAGAATTTCTTCGGCATCCAATAACTTTAAGATTACTATATTCCCTTTTAATTTCAATACATCAAAAATGATATACACCTTATGGCGATCGTAGAGATTATAAGATGCATTGTTTACAGCTTCTCGTAAATCTTTTAAAATATCAGTTGTAATCTTAGTTTCTGGTAGCCCTATATGAATATGAACTTCATATTTTTTCATTCTTTCTCCCTCCAATAGTAATCTGGTGATACTGGGTGATTTGTTGTACCGATACTTCTTAATTTGCAATCGGTTACAATATTGGCATCTTCAACTTTTTTCGTTTTAAATGTGTGAAATACCCACCAATGCCAGTATCTAAAGGCAACTTCTCATTAAATATAGTTCCAGAAATGCTAAGACCATTTTTATCCCTTAACACCCTAGCATGGCCTATAAGTGCATTAATAGGGTTTGACATATCAAAACGGTTTATTATAGGGACAACATCTGGAATATCAATTTTGCAATCTTTTGAGAACCTATATCCAAGCGCGTCATTTGTCTCAAAGTTTAACAAACGTCCTTCTATTTCCATTCTACAGTCCCTCTCTTTCGGCCATCATTTTTGCTCTGGTGTCCATTACGACCTTTGCAATTTTATCAAAGTCGTAATTATACTTATCTACCTGCACCCACATTTCGAAACTCGCACAAATGCTATGATCATTAAGTACTGGTTCTTTAGGCGGTTTTTCTCTCCAACAAAAATCACTAGAATTTTTACGCATTAACTTTTCTCTGAGAAAACCTTCACTATATATCTCTCCACGTTTATTCGCTTGGATACAAACGTACGGATGTTGTACATTTGCTTTATTGAATATGTCCTGAATATCACACTGATCAATTAAGTCATCATACTCTTCAATATACATGTCATCAGGCCTGCCATCATGGACCTTTAGATAAGCCTCTGCAAGTTTTTTATCCATTGTAATCTGTACAACATGATAATCTGAATATTCTCCTGCTGTTATTACATAATACTTAGCCATTATCACTCATCCTTTCTGTTGGATAACCTGCTTCACGTCGAATAGTATCTATACTCTTACCAGTAAGCTGAGAATATAATTGTAAAGCCTTCTCACCGACATAGGCTTGTTTTATTTGAATACCACTACGACCACGTAACTCCTCGCATACTAAAAGAGCAGGTTCATCTGGGTATATGTAATCAAAAGATACTCTTAATTCATTAACACTCATCCTTTTTTCTCCTTATGTTTTATTGAGTTGATGTCTAAGTCTAGCCTGAAGTGCTAACCATGCAAGTGTAATTCTCTCATCTTTCGTAAAACAATTATCTTCATAGCATTCAATCAAATGCCTGACAGTTTCTGCAGCGTCTTCATCTAGTTTTTCTAGTGAAACAGTTCTATTATTATCACTCATCCTTTTTCTCCTTAAAATCTCTTAGAAAATTTACAATTTTATCAGGTTCAATATTCATATGAATATCCCGGCCAATATGATCACCTTTATACCAATTTATGTATTTACCAGTCTCTCTGTCTATAATATAAGATTCATCGCTATAGTTAAGAAAGGCATCATATCTTGAGGAATATTCTCCATCTTCAATGAAGTCTAAAAAACAATTAATATGAAAAAATACTGTAGTAACTCCATCTGCAAACTTATCTCTTAAACCTGGAGTATTTTCCTGAGTATAGACTATGCTTCGATTTTCACCATTAAACCACTTTTTCTTAAACTTAGAAACAGTTTCTCTATACTTATCTTCTGAGTAATCTGCGCTTTGCCACCACTCCAGGTCATGCAGCACATCGCAAAAATCTTTTATCATAGCATTCATCTCTTCATCATGCATCTCGTCTTCGCATTCTACTAATAACTTGCTATAAATATAATTGTGACTTCCTCCGCTCATTATTTATCTCCCTTCTTCTACCATTCTACGAAAACGACGATGTTCTTTTATGTATATACGTCGAAGCTCGTAAATATACTGTTCAAACTGTTCGGGGGACATTCGTTTAAACTTTTGTCTAAGCTCTTCATTAATATTTTGCATATTCATCAATAAGCCCTCCTTTTACGTTTCCAAAATACATCACATTCTGTACATTTAGTAGATTGACAAAGATTCTTTATAGGACCATGATGCCAACAAGGTTGTGGGCGGTTATTAGCCTCTATAAACTTATCTATAGCAGCTTCTATTTCGGACACTGATACTCCGGTTTGAGCTGCACATTGTCTAATCAATTCGTCTCTTTCCATCGACTATACCTACCTTAAATCAAATGATGTTTTTGGAGTACTTGCGATTGGCTTATAATATTTACATGTTAACTCAATCTGAGCTACACCTTCGGCTATGATCTCGCCGTCAAGTTTGTTTGCAAGATCAGACATTCTACCCTTAAACAAAATATAATCCTCAGAATATTTACAAGTTGCATGATGTTCACATTCTGTACATTTGTTTTTAATATTGATCATTCTTTTTCTACCTCACTTTACGAATAAATGAAATTCTCAAAATATTGCTCAAATAAATCTCTTTTGAGTGATATTTGATATCCGTCTAAACCATCCAACAACACGTGGTCATGATTCATAAAAACTACTGACCACCACGAACCTTTTTTAATTGTGATCGTGCTTAGCATTTCACCAACGACTTCAAAATCCTCTTTACAAATACGAACATCTTTATCACCAAAACACTCATCACATTTATTATTACAGTTATCTCCTAACATATGTTCATAAAACCAGTCACAAGGAACATAAGCCATCTTCATACCTCACTTTCTTGTGGTTCATATTTCTTTTCCCAAAAATGACACGCTGGACAATCTCCGCAGCCATGATTCATACATATAGAATGATGAAACATATCACAAGGGTCTACGGGTGTTTCGTCAATCTCGATCCCAAATACTTCTTTAAACTTCTCAGCGTTAGTCATTTCTTCATCTCCTTATCCCACTGATGGTATTCTTCACACTTATTTTGGCAGTCTTTACAAGCTGCAGCATCTTGCCACCTGGACTCTTCTGCTTTACAGCGAAATGGTGTCGTCTCTCCTCTTAATTTAAGAGCCTCTTCAAGTGTTATTTTCTCTATCAGTCTTGGTCCATCTTCTGTGAAATTATAATGCTCCACCATATTATCAGAAAAATCATTAACCTCATAACCAAGACGAGAGCCATCTTTAAGACGAACATCGAATTTTAACTCACAGTCCAATACATATTCATTTTCCAGTTTATTGTTTTGAATATAATCAATTATCTCTTGTCCTGTCATTTCGTTTCTCACTTTCTATTTTCCCATCATTTTCACAATAAATAGGGCAAAAACCACACAGAATCGGATTCCACCCATTATTCTTATATGGACAATAATCCGGTTTTTTAAAGATTTTTCTATCTTTATGTGCCATTCTCTATCTCACTTTCTGTCAACTCTCTCATATCTGCGCCACAATCAGGACAAAATCTAGTAGCTCCTTCTTGTTCAAGCCCACACATCGAACATTTATGAACATCACTAAAATCAAATGGAGAAGATATTGGGATCCAATGTCCTCTCTTTGACTCCTGCTCTAGTAATTCTAGTATTAGCTTATGCTCTTCATATCTTTTCCAATCATTCGGGGTTACAGGCATTATTTTCTCAACCCGCTCAAACTGTTGTATTTGTCTTTCGCAATGCGCTTTTAATTCTTCTCTTGTCATTTATCTGCCCTCACGTATATAGCTGACCACAGTATAAGACCAACCGTACAAGTGAGTAGTGTCATTAAGAATTTAATTTCATCATCCCAGTTAAGAGCAAAAGAAAGAGCGCATAAAACTGGCACCGATATTATTAACAAAGTTATAACTAAACTTCCTATAAATATAAGTATTTTATTCATTTTATCTTCTCCCTTGTTTTGATTATGACATCTCGTATCGCTTCGTCAGCTACTCCAATCTCTGTAAGTTCCTCATCAGTAATGTAAACTCCATAATACCAACTAGGACCGCTATGAAATATGATAGGTTCATCTGTGACTAAGAAACCAATCCTATTGACAACTACTTTAGGTTCTACGAGATAGTGATCCCCATCGTTGTCCCTTAATCCGTAGACAAAATATCCGTTTCTTCTCAGCTCATTTATAACTGGCTGTTCGTTTCTATTAAAGTCTGTTTCCCAGTATCTCATTTATTCCTCACTTTCAAATATCTTATTGCCGTTTCTAAGAATCTTCTTTGCTTTAGCTTCGCCGAGTACATGTTTCATAAAGCAAATAGCTATACCAGCTTCAGGACTGAAATCATCCCATGTACTGCATCTAGCTATTGTCTTTGTTCCATCTTTCCAGATAACAATTGTACAGTTACCTGAGAATATAATTTTCTTTGAATCAAAGTAGTCTGGCTCGAATGGGTCTATTGGTGTAAATTTCCCTGGAAGTGCTTTAACAAGGTTATCATATACATTTCTTGGGTCATATTTATAGTTGAACATATAAATGTGCTCATGTTCTTTTTTATATAGAAAAGCTTGAAGTCCGCACATACTGGATTCATATATAATATATACGTCCTTTGATTTAACCTCTCTATATTCCATCTTTGGATCCGTTGCATGTACGAGATCGAACTTCAATTCAAATCTAGGGATTTCATTTACACCACAATAGGAAGATAAACTCTCGAATTCCATATTAACTATCCTACATGGAATATAATAAACTTCTTGTCCCAAATAATTCTCACGAGCGTGAAGTAAATATACCATGACTCCTGGTCTAAGATATTTCTTTAATAATTCAATATTCATCATTTCTTTCATTCCTCTCTTTCATTGACACTCTTTTTCTACTAATTCACAGCCAGATCTGACCGCCCCATAAATATAATACGGACAATCATCTGCATAACACTCAGGCCAATTTTCTGTCTCTGATTTCATTAATATTCTGTCTCCATCTTTAGCATGATCTTTAACATAATCATACTCTTTAATAATTCTAAATGGACATTTCATAATTCATTTCCCCACCTTTCACGTTCTTTCTTTATAAAATATAATGTTGCTACAGCGACAAAGCCAAAAGAAAATAGGACAAGAATCGCCTGTATAATATCCATTTTTGTCATTGTTCAAAAACTCCTCCAAAATAATATCCCCCTAAAAATGAAGAGGCTATGAAAATAACCTCAATTAAAATATCTCGTTCCTTTTACATAATCATGTATCAACGCTACAACCCAATATGGCCATGTCAACCAATACACAATTCCACCTACCCAAAACATCCATTTATATCCGAAGTTTTTACACTCCTCATAATCTTTAAATTTATTTTTCTGTGTCGGCCAGATATCTTGTATCCATTTGTCAACTAGTCCAGATTTGAACTGTAAATGTTCCATATAAACCATCCAAAAGAATCCACATACAAAATATAAAATTACAAATTTCATATAATCTCCTTTCTGCCTCTTCAATTTACTGATAGATTAAAATGCGAGCCTTAGATTTCTCCAAGACTCACATCTTCTTTAGTTAACGTACATCGTACTTCCTGTTTTTGCTAATCTAATTGCTGCTTCAGTACAAGCCTGAGCATCTAATATACATTTAACTCTATACTCGTCAGCTAATTCAAGATAGATCTCATATAATCGTATTTCCAATTTATACTCTTCTTCCATTAATTCGATCACTCTTTTTCTCATCTCTGGAAAGAGTACAATCGGTAAATCACCAATTGCCTTATTGATCCTCTCACATTCTTCTGACAATTCATCAATCTTTAATGTTAATGTTAGTGCCTCAAATTCTTTTACTAAATTCATAACTAAACCTCTCTTTCAATAAAATGTTTACTACGTTACCAATTTAGTGTATGAAAGTTACGCGAAATAAAAAAGAGAGAGACTGTGAAATCCCTCTCAAAAACAGTTTTCATCTTCCGATGTAGACTCCATCAACTACATCAATCTTCACGTCATAACCTAATAATTCGTTCCAATCTTTTGTCTCTGTTACTACACCGTCAATCATAACTGTCTTATTATGACTCACGTCTCTCTTCTCGATAGTCACTATTCCTAACTTTAATAAAGCACCTCCAATTACTGCTACTAATACTACTAATGTTACTGTCATTGTTACCATAATAGTTTTAAGTGTACGCATAATCAAATCCTCCTTAAAATTTAAAAATTAATAATAACCTCTCATCTTAAGGATAGATTTTTACGCGAAGAATAAAAAGAAAGGACTACCAGAATTTCTTCCGATAGCCCTAACCTTTTACTCGTGTTTACTGTTACCGAGTCTGTCTAACTTCCTGTTAATCTCGTCTAACTTCTTGTCGATCTCTTTCTGTCTCTCGTACGCTTCTCTGGTTGCATCTGCCTCAACCGTGATGAATTTCTTGAATGCATCAAAAACTCGCTTCAAACTGCCATATGCCTTTAAATCGTCCGGATCTAATGATCCTAAACTATTTAAATCCATTGACTGTTTGATCGCCCAATTCATGATCTCTTCACTTTCTCTCATCATGTCGTCTGCTGCTGATCTCAACTCATAAATGTTTACGTTTTCCATATATAATCTCCTTTCGCTAAAACGATATATAGTTTCATCTTATGGGTAGATTTTTATGCGAAAATCGAGAGGCCATGAAATATAATTAAACGTCTATACTCTTTCCTGGTCCTTCAATTAAATCTAAAAACTCGTTTAATGCATCTCCAGTGCCCGATTCACCTCTCCAATATATTTCGTAGTGATCATCGAAATACTTGATTTCGTGCCATATAACACTTTCTCTATGCTCTAACCAGCTTAATAATAACTTTTCGTCACCATCAAAGTCTGCGCTTATAATTTTTCCTTCTTCCATAATAATCTCCTTTCTGCCTCTCATCTTATTCATTGAAATAAACGCGAGTACTAGATTTCTCCAATACTCGCTTTGCATCATACTCCATTTACTATAATATCTTTTATAGTCTGTTCATTCATATAACCTGTTAATCCATTCCATCTTGTGTATAATACCCTTGGATCCTCATAATGCCAGGATACTCTAAGGTACGGTACAAACATATTTTTGTTCTTTCTAGGATGTATCTTTTTCTTTAAATACTCATCCTTACCGAACACCATTACTGTTTCAATACCACGTCCCTCAGTTAAATCCTGATATATTGCTCCTATAGAGTCTAACCACATAATAAAATCTTCTCTATCCATATAATTAACCTCCTATAAAATAGTGTTGTCTATGCATTATATGGGTTGAATAATGTGCGAAATATCGTTAATTTATATACGGAAAACCAGTTGAGTTTTGTATAAATTTTTGACCAAAAATAAGCCTATTTTTAAAACACATTATTTTGAAAGTGCCTGAGGTTTTTTCGCTGAAATGCCCTATTTATGCGGGTTCTAGAGATTGGGTGTACTAGGTTTACCCGAGTTTTTGTATTGAAGTTCTTTATATAAAAACTAGGTAAAAAGAAGAGTATTAGATTTCTCCAATACTCTAAATAGTTTATTTAGTCTTTAATGATTCCTAAATCGTATAGAATATCACCTTCTGCTTCATAAACTTTTTTGACTACATCTTTTGGTAGATGTGTTCGTCTCATAAGTTCATCAATCATAGGATCGTAATCTACGATTCCAGTTTTCTTATAAACCTTATAAACCTTTGTATCACTAATATCTCTTCTCTTTGTTGGTAAAGAACAAACTCTCTTATAAAACTTATTAAAAATATTCATCTCTTTACCCTCCTTTCATTATAGGAGCTGATTTAATCGCGAAAAAAGAAGAGCCTGCATTATGCAAGCCCTCTAAGTTTAAGTGCTACTTCAGTACTTATTTCTTGTGTTTCCATATCTAAATCCTCATCTCTTTCAAAATAAGTAAACAACCTTATTCTCGTTTCTTGTTTGCCTTTATGGGAAAACTCATAATCAATTGTATGCTTATCATCTACTACAACTTCAAATGATAAACAATAATTGTCATCGTATCCTTTTGCAAACTCAATATCTTCTAGTTTGTTTACTCTAATGAATTCAATAAAATCAATTGCTTTTGCCATATTAAGTACCTTCCTTTCTGCTATAGTGAATGAATATTGTGCGAAAAAGAAGAGCCTGAGATTTCTCTCAAGCCCTCATATCTGTTATTGACATAATATGATTAAATTGTTTAATCCTGTTACGTTGATAGATTTCGTTTTCCTTTCTCATTCGTCTCCTCAATTTGATGAAGTAGACTGTAAAGTAACTAATCATAAAACATACCATAAATATAATTAATGTAATCATGCTATGCACCTCCTTCATCTTAGTAGAGGATTAAAGCGCGAAAACGTTTTACCAAAAATCCCACCCGGGGAAATTTTCAGATTCAATTTCGGTTTTCTATTCATAACCGCTTTGTGAAAAAGAAGAGTCCTAGATTTCTCTAAGACTCAACCCAAATTTAGTTTGTGAGGGTTTCCTCTTGAAACCTCCACCTAAAGTCAACCGACCTATATCGGTGTCAGAAGTTTCACCGTACGTCTTCTCTCCGTACTTACTCCTTCAATATATGACATGATCTTCACGCGAACGACGCCCTCTTAGAAGTGCCCAAATATCGCTGAATTTGGCCGTTTAAGGCATGTTTTCTAATTTCTCGAGGATTTTATCGTTTGTGATATAACAGGCCCCTTCCTGGGCCATTTTGGGGCATTTTTGGGGGTTCTGGAGAGGTAAACTAGCTAAAAATTTTAGTATTAGACTCATATGCTAATTTGTAAAACTGAGGAGGCGGTTTAGGGGAACCAGTTTACGCTGTATAGGCAAATTTGTTGCGGTATTGTATGTTTGCAGAAAGACAGAATTTATAGACACATAAATATAACTACGCCTCCTCGAATAGTCATACTTATGCGATGAACATCTTACCACTTACGGATCTTGCACAAATCCATCCTGAAGGTATTCTCATCCAAATGGCACCATTTTCCTTAATATCTTTACAAGTTACTCTAGTGCCTTTCTTAATGACAGCAAAACCTTCATCATCAGCAAATGCGTTTTTCCTTGCATTCTGTGTTATACAGGTATCGTACAGATCAATCTTTTCACCATTAGGCTCTTTGCGAATATACATATTAGCTTGGAGTTTATACATCTTGCCAATCGTATAAAGTTCGTTTCCAAGCGAAACATTATCTGCTAAAACGGTATCGTACTGTGTTAGATTGTATCTTCTTATCAAAGTAATAACAGAATTAACCTCAGTACTTGATGTCATGTACCCACAAGCTTTTATCTGTTTCATCTGGGTTTCGTAATCAGCACCTGCTTTTACTTTAGAATATAATCTTGTGTTCAGCAATTCGTAATAGTTTAGCACGCACTGCTGCATGTTTCTATAAGATCTGAAGGCATCGGTTATAACTGTATGCACCCCAACAGTGTATTCTTCCTTTGTCTTTGATGTGAAGAACGTCTTATCCCAATATTTAGTTGCTGTTCTACCAGAACCACATTTCTGTCCAAGAAACGCATGATTCTTTCTCATTAGATTAGAAGTACCATATGCGGATTCAACACATGCCATTGCAATACAGACAGACGGTAATACCTTACCAACGTTCTTGTAAGCATATTGTGCACATGGTGCTATTTCTTTTATGAAAGCCACTCTTTGAGCTTCGGTTGCCATGAATATCACCTCCTCAACTATTTGATAAGTAGTCATTAAGTTCGTCTTTCACTTTTGATAACCCCGATGACATATCCTTATGCTCTGTAATGCAGTACTGCATCTCAAACTCTATTAGAGCCAAAGTTGATTTGATAAGGATTTTTATTGCTTCACCCTGATCACGAAATTTATCGTTTCCATGATGAAGAGCTTCTCTTATCTCTTTTATCTCATAGTCATGATCATCAACCCTTTTCTCAAGACTTTTATGTTGCTGTTCAAGAGTATCATGAGGTTTGTTGAGGAATTTGTAGAGACCATAGCCAATGATCACAATATTGCAAATGGCTAATATAAGCTGAACGATCGGAAGTATAGTAGATACCATTATTCTTCGTCCTCCTTAGTCTTTTCCACAGCCTTACCATCAACCCAAGCTTCACAAAAGGCATAGATCGCAGCTGATAATATCCCACAAACAGTGCCGATAGCTATAATGGTACTATCGCTTGTTGTAATACCGGAGATAGAGACCGCAATACTCGCTAAGAATGCTGCTACACAAATCCAGAACTTCCTACTTGTTAATTTACTTTTCATACACTTTACCCCCTTTTAACCAAAAGTTTCTTTATCTTCAGGTGGTTTATTGATAGACTTGAACGTGTTAGCTAGTTTAAATATCTTTATCAAAGCACAAGTCACTATCTCACCACCAAAGAATCCAAACACACAAGTGGTCAGAGTCTCGTATGTGTATCCTGTTAATACTAAGATTGTCAAAGACACTGCTGTATATATAACCATTACAGAAATCGAGAATATAACATACTTATCTAGACCATTTAACTTAGGTTTCTTTTTATGCACAGGTATCAACATACAAAACCTCCTTATTAACATGTAGATATACTCTTGGAAGGTTCTATTTATAAGAAGGTTTTCCTATACAAATACACTATTATGAAGAGGTTAATAATCGCACAACCAAGGGTATATCTAAAAAGAGACAGGCCAATGACGGACCTGCCTCCAAATATAACAGTCATTTTTAAAATATTTTATACTACTTTTGTAGAAATTATTCTACAGTAATTGTTGCAGCTGTACCTGTGAATGCTGCTGTATCAGCGCCACGAGCTGTAATAAATGTCTTAGCTGCGGCATCAGCTGCAGGAAGTGTACCTGCATCGAAGTTGAATGTTGCGGTCTCACCACTTACTGTAAAGTAAGCATCTGGAAGAGTGCCAACAGAAGCAATACCTGTTACAGAATCTGTTGTGTCTGTTCCCTGAGTAATCGCAACTGTTCCTGCTGGTGTGTAAGAGCCTGAAGCAGATGACTTGAATGCAAGAGCACCGAAGTTGTTCTTACCCATCTCCTGCCAAGCTGTTCCGTTCCATACGAATTCAGATCCGCCGTATGAAGCCATACCACCAAGCTTAGCTGTTACAGACTCGCTATTAACAGTAATTGGGTTTGTTGTTGCTCCATCTGTAAGAGCATCAGTTGTTACACCAATCCAGTAAACAGCATGGCCGATCTGCTCGATCAGTTCTCTTGCCTCAGCATCCTTAAGAGTGTACTCAACAGGTGTTACTACATCATTAACTTTAACGTTGAGCGTCAGTTTTGATAAATAATTTGTTGCTGGCATAATTCGTTTCCTCCTTATAAGAAATTAGTTTGATAATATTATGTGCTCATCGTCACCAGGATCGATTTGAGCATCACAACCACCCGTTATCTTAAGATCCTTGCTAGTTAGGTCCCCCTTCACAAGAACCCCATTAATAGTCGGGAGATTATCCAAAGTATTATAGTCACTTGGTGCTGGTGGAGTCTCTGTTATCTGCAATGACAATGTCCCTGAAAGAGACGCACAATGATCATATAGTCCCATATCATTCCACCTCCGCCGTTATTTTAAATTTGGAAGCTGTTATGAATGTATCGATATCACCGTTTGCTTTTGTAAGCTGGATATCATATACATAACTTCCAAATTCTAATTCTTTTGTATCCTCTGGATATATAACAAGGAGCATCGTATCTATTGGGATATCCCTCAAGATAAGACACTCCTCATCATCTACATCCTCCTTTAAGGCAAATCGTATACTATCACCTTCAACAGGTGTATACTCAGTTCCATCTGGATAATTTATCGTTAAATGTGCCTTAAAGGTATCACCTCTTGTAAGAAATATAGTATTCTTTTTAACCTTAAAGCTCATATGTTTACCTCTTAATTATGATATCTAGACATGATCTGACGAATTTCTTCTCTTTCCTGCTCGTTTCTTGCGTCTCTCATAGCAGCCTCAAGATGTGAATGAACATCGGTCATAGAATATCCCATGTCATTACCATAAGTCATCGGGTAATATCTATCTGCAGGACGATTATAAGAGTTTCCTCTATCGTAGCCATCGTACCTGTAACTATTACCCATCATTGAGTCCTGAGATTTCTCTTTAAGCTGATGCTCTAAGAGCTCTATTTTGAGAAGATTCTTCTTTGTATCAGTAAGCTTGTGCAAGTTATTCAGAGTAGCATCATTGAGACTTGGCAATTTAGCTATCTTGTCTAACTCGACATCAAGATTCTTACAAATCATGTCTTTAATTTGCTGGTCCATCTATAATCCCTCCAATCATGCTATTCTGTTAATTTCGATACTGCCGTTGATTACGTTAATTGTAGGTGTCGGAGTAGTGGTTCCGTCTGTAACACCTGAAACATATTCAGCAGAAATCTCGAAATTCATATCTCTTGGTACAGTAATCGTGTCAGTTGCAACAAAATTACCATACTGGTCAACAGCAGCAGGAGTAACAATAGATCTACTATTAGGTCTTGGGGTACCACCAACGGTAATAGCTACAGCTATAGGTGTAACCGCACCACCTGTAGGGATGGCCATATTGCCCTGACAGGTTACCTTATATCTTGCAAAACTATTACATGTGTTACCGCGCAAGTAAAAATTCCCAGTCTGGTTCTCATGAAATACATTGCCACGAGGACAAGGAATAGATGCATCAAATATAATAGGCTCATTCAGATTTACATCCTGAGCTTGTGCAATATACAGCGCCATATTCACACCTCCTTACATGCCACAACCGCAGCCATTGTAGTAGTTCTGACCACAACAGTTAGGGTTCTGAACAACATAAGCTGGACGAGGAACAGGAGCAAGATACTGCTCGAGATTAGCAGTCTGAAGCTCGTTGTTAGCGATAAGGGCCTGTGTCTGAGCATTCTGAGAAGCTGCGAGCTGCATCATACTCATCTGCTGACGAAGGTTAGCGATCTGCTCATTCTTAGCATCGATCTTATCCTGGCACATCTGGTCTTTAAGAGACTGAATACCAGCGTTCATAGCATTGAGTGTAGAAGCAAGGGCATCAGAAACTGCCTGTCTGTCAGCACATGCTTCTCTAGCAAGATCTGATCCAAGCTGAGCAGTTGCAAGCCTGTTATCACAGCAACACTGTGCGAACTGAGCCTGTAAATTATTAAATCCCTGGTTCATAGCTGTCTGATTAGCGAAAGCCTGCTGCATATCTGCGATCTGTCTTGCATTAGCAGAAGCCTCAGTACCTGCAAACCCATTGCAAATAGAAGAATTAATACTTGTGAGGCCATTCATAACGGCTGCCTGATCGAATCCCTGCTGGACTGCTGGAGCCTGTCCGCCACCATTGAATCCACCGTTACCGCCCCATCCGCCATTCATTAAGGCAAATATAAACAGTACGATAATCCAGAAAGATCCATCTCCCCAATTGCCGAAGCCGCCATTACTTCCGTTACCAACAACTGCGGCTACATCAGCTGCTGATAAATCACCACTACTTAAACCCATTTTTAGGTTCCTCCTTATGAAATATAATTTATTAATCTGGCCAGATTAATTTCAGTGAAGAAAGTTTTGTAGCTGTCTCGCCATCTGTTCACATTGCTGAAGTTGATCTTGAGACATTTTTCCGGAATTTAAAAGATCCTGAACTTGTTGTCTAGGATCTCCTCTAAAATTCTGTTTGAACTGATTGAATTGTTGAATTAAACCAAATATATTGTTAGGTGGTTGAGTTTGGTTATTACCTAGCAGCCCCATTAGCGGATTGGCCATTATTATTCACCTGCCTTTTATTGTTATAAGGTTTATTCATGTTCGTTTGAATATCAACCATTGACTTCATTAAGTTCTGTAATGAAGCATTAATATCACTTGCGAATCTTGTGAATTCTTCTTTTGTAACGACATCGTCAGATAGGTTCTGTTGTACTGGTTCGGGTTCCTGCTCCTCTACAAGCTGGAATGTTTTGAACTCTATAGTCTTACCATCTCTATCTGTTTTCTTTAGATAAGCATAAGGTTCTTTATCGTCAAGAAAGAAAATAGTCTTATCTGGTGACATTGGGTAAGATTTAGCTGCTTCTTTACCCTGAATCCACATGAATCGATTATCGCATTGACATGAATTCTGAGGTTGATACATTTGGTTTTGAGCCATGTTTTGCTGTGGCATATTCAACCACGGGCTTTGGTACATATTCATACCATAATCGTAATAGCTCATCTTTTATTCTCCTTTCACCTAAATGTGATACCTCTCTAAAGTTTGTTGGCAATAGCTTTATCATATAATTCTCTCGTCTGCCATAGGCTCAACGCTACCTATTGTTACCTGTGAAAGTCTGTATCACTGTTAATCTTTCATTTCTACACACAAAAATAGGATAACGGAACATCTGCTCCGCTATCCCCTGTGTCATAGTAATTGCCGTCGATAACCGCTATCACATGATTACCGACAACAAATATGTTCTCATTGGCCTTAGAATACTCACAAGTAGATAATATGTATCTGCCTCTTGGGTGAAGTCTTGTAAACTTCTCAACTGACATACAGTCTGGACAGGTGTTATCTATGTGAGTTTCTCTAAAGCCTAGATCTTCTAAATATTTCTTCCATACACGATTACTAGAGGGCATATCTGCCATCTTTCGTGATAGGAAACAGAGCTCATCATGCACCATAAACCAGTTGTAACCAAGTGCTGTAGATAAAGCCCTGATAACACAATCACCTACATATATCCCGAAAGGGTTATCGTTATAGTGTATGTACATGACTATCTCCTGAATATAATTATTCTACATAGTGAGCAAAGATCAAGAGACCTGACGTGTTCCAAGAGAGTCTCTCTTTACAACTCCACCTAAACCATCTACAATACGAATATCCATGAAGTAGTGGTTCTTTGTTGAGTCTGCCTCGATGAGATCATTAGCTACATTGCCAAGAGATGTGTAGAATGCTGTAAGAGCGGCCTCATACGAAGCCTGTTTTACTCTTGAGCCATACTCATTGATAGTACCTTCCTCTGCGCCCTTTACCTGCTCAATCTTGTCAAGATAATATGCCATTTTCTTTTCCTCCTTAATTTACTATTAAGCGGACATCCGCTGCATATGTTAAGGGCTCATCAAAGAATACCCTTACAATATCGCCATCTTTACTAACATGAAATGCAGGAGCATCTCCATCTAAAGGCTTGATATCAACTGTAACTACTCCGTTTGGAACCCCTGCAAATACAACCTCAGTATCCCCAAATGAAGCCATCTCCATAGCTTCATACGGCTTCATCTCTTCGATCTTATTATCAAGCGCCCCTTCAGTATGCCTGCAACCTGCAACATCAGAATCAGTATAGAATTTCTGACTGTTCATCAATTCCACAAGTGAATTAACAAGGTTTTCTAAGTTTGTTACTCTTGTTTCTATGTCCATTGTTTACCTCCTTATGAGCGCCCATAGAATTGAATTGTAGTAATCCTGTTCGGATGATCTGTTGTTGATGTGACGTTATATCTCCAATAAATATGGCTCCCTATATTGTTTGCAATAATATTCATCCCATTAGAAAAATTCAGCTCATTGGTTGCATCATTCCAATTGGAATTATCATCAGAATATTGGATTTTAAGTTTTTGCATTCTTGGTGGACTAAAATAATCGTTTCCAAGTACAATTTTTCTCACGTTAACTGGATTTGTAAATTTATAACCCAAATATGTGTTGACATTCTGGTTGCCAAATGCGCCATAGGTGGCACTATTGCCATCAAAGGCCTTGAATGATTCTGATCCACTAACAGGATTCAAGTATTCACTTATTACTTCACCACTTGGTGTGTTGTTGCTTGTCATTGTTGGTACTTTTACATTGAGCACACTCTCAAAATATGTACTATTGCATATTGCTGTTGTCCATGTGCTATCAGTTAGTAACTTATTTGCGCAATAGTTGTTTGCTCCAATATACGTCATGGCATTACTATTGGCAGTCACACTACTTGCCCAAGATGTACTCCTTGCCATGTAATCAGCGGCATTATTTGATGCTATAAGTGCCTGCAGAGTTGAAGCGTCGTTAAGCACCTGAGCTATTGTTGTATATGTCTTTCCCCAAATATTTGCACAGTGAAGCCATGTCTGAATATCATTTACAGGAGTTACAGTTGCTCCTGTTGGTATAAAGGAGACAGAATATGTTGTCTCCTGAGTTACATTTACACTTTGAGTCATAGTCTGTCCTCCATAAATCATTGAACATGTATAGGTTCCAGCAGATCCAACATCGAACGTTCCATCACCAGAACCATTAAGTGTTACTGTTCCAAGCGTAGTTCCCAAAGAATCCTTTATGGTGACAACAGAGCCTCCGACTGAAGAATCCAGATTAAACGAAAGGGTAGCGACCCAGAACCTTATAGTGGTAACATATCTTCCAAAGTAAGGCGTATTAAGTGTTCCCGTAGCTGTCTGCTGACCATCAGTCGAAGTGATAGTAAGAGTTCCAACATATGGAAATGACTCAAATACAGCTACTCCAGAAGAATTAAACTTTGCTGTTGCACTATGGCCCGCCCCATCTGTTATAGTTACGTTCCTTAAATATAACTCTGTATTGGTAGTAGTCACCGTAATGTGAGAACCTGCTGGAAGCATTGCTGCGAGAGAATCGATCTCAGCCTGAAGGTGTGTTGCCGCTTCTTCATCTATAATTCCTCTTATAGATTCGAACCAAGCATCGAAGTCTGTTAAATCACTTTCCATCTGGTCCTTGATCGTGTTATACCAAACGGTATAAACATTTTGCTGGCTTACCATCCAGCCTTCAAAAGATACTTTTGTCGCATCTTCCCAAGTATGGAACTCATTATCCCACTGATTTATCCAAGCATCTATATCGATTCCCTCAAGAACACCTGTTACAAAAGGACACTCAGATGTTCCAACCATGTTTGTAATATCTTTTGTATAGATCATGGTTGTTTCTGCATATCTTCTTACATAACACAAAGGATACTGATGATGTGTAGTATTGTTTGTAAGGGTTGGTCTTACAGGATTACTTGAAGGCGTTCCTTTCACCCATGCAAAACTATTTTCTCTTACATCATGTTCCTCATTAATATCGAGTACTAAGGCATCGATTCTATCAAGTAGAACTTCTGGTGCTGGTGCTTCCATAACAAAGTCTGCATCATTGTAATTCCAGGTGTGATTAAACCAAGCTCTTCCTGGCTGAATGATAACTTCACCAGCGTTATAGGAAGCTTTTACAACCATGCCTTTTTCGTATGTGGCATAAACACCATCTGTTATTATTCCATCGAAGATTCGGCCAAATTGTATGGCGTCATACTTTCTATCGCCTTCTATGGAATTGTAGAAACCAAATGTTAAAGCCATAATTTAAGCCTCCTAATTTATTGTGTAAATACATATGTACCTGGCCGATTACAATAGTAAGACCCAAAACCAGATGAGTTGAGTACAAGTGTATCGCTCAAACCTATTGCTGAATTGGTAACCGTGACCGTTCCATTAGGATCACCATGAACTGTTACATATGCTTTAAAGATATTATCGCAAGCTATTAAATTGTAATGTAATCCGTCATAAACAAAGGTAGCTATATCGCCTATATTAATAACCTTATCTGTTATAGCACTACCCCTGTAATAAATAGCTTTAGCACCTTTAGAATTGATGTTGAGTGTTGCTCCAGCATTAACTGCATTAGTAAATCTCACAGCCACGATACCATTCTTTACAAGATCGTAATCTGCAAGAGTTGCAACTTTAGCTGTTGTAACATAAGCAGTTGAGCATGTACCGTAGCCTATACCTATTTCCTCAGGGGAAGATGCACCACCAGATCCACCAGAGGGTAAATCAAATGTCTGATTAGTTACCTCACCAGTTGTTGCATCTTTAACCGGTAAAGTAAGTTGTGACAAATTAGCCATTTCACATTCTTCCTCCTTAAGTATTAGTTTTATCTTCGTATTCAAGTGCTTCAAACGTTGGATAAGACAAAGTGCCAGAAGAGCTTGAGCTCCAAATGTACTCAACAACTCTTGTAGGTGATTCCATACCATATTCATTGGCAACCTGGACACAATCACCCATAAAGAAATCTCTTTGGTATACAAACATTCTAGTTGTTTCACATTCACCATCAAAAGACTTTTCAACTTTGTTTTCTTTTAATCGCTCATCTCCTCTAGTATCTAGCTTTGCAAAGTAATCCGATTGCGAGAGTCCTTCACTTTGAATATCTCTAGCGTCAACATACATTTCTTTTCTATCAAGACCAGAACCAGAACCAACTGTTCTTGTAACCCTAGCAGTGCCCTCACCCTCACCAGCTACTAATGTAATTGTCTTACCAGTAGATGTCTTTTCAGCATAATTACTATTAATTATGTTTTCAAATGATGGCTTGAAGACGACATAAGGGTTCTTCTCTTGTCTATAGCTTCTATCTTCGCCTTTATATAGACTAAAAACGAACTGATTATGATCATTCAAAATAATCTTGTATCCGATCTCATTTACGTTACAAAGAGTGTTAACGATATCAAGTAATGAATCACCTGCGAATTGATTATCCATTGTAAGAGATGTTATTGCTTCATCTGTTGATTTCTCAAATACAAAATTATCGATCTTTCTATCAGCTATCGATGGTGAAATAATGTTTTCATTGAACAGTTTCTCTAAACCATCTTGTAAATTACCTGAGATATTTGTTTGAGTCCAAACGATTCTTCTGTCTAGTATTGATTCAAGTGACCTACCTACAATCTTGATGTGATTACCAGTCTCAATATTCGATTCTATTGTGATGTCTTCAATAATCATTGTATGCTCTGAGTCTTTTATCTGAAGATAGTTATTTGCAACCGGATACTGTAATGCAAAATCAGCAACTGGTGTGTATATCTCAAACTCACCAGGTTTATTGTATCTATCGATCCATAAAACAGACTCATATGTATCAACTATCGCAATTTTTTCGAATTTTGTGTTAAGAATATATAGATCCATATCATCACACTCCTTCGAATATTACTGTTGATTTAACCACAAATAGAATGTTCGCTTCCCCATATTCTGCAGTATAAGCAAATAGATTATCGCCTTTGGCCAACTGGAACCAATCTGAATCTTTACCCAAGATGTTTAAGATGTTTGTATTGATACCGTTTCTGAGAAGGGTTATAGATTTCTGACCTTTGATGGTGTTGATTGTTATCGTATCACCATAGATAATCTTACTGCCGGTTAATGTCTCTAACTTATCTGTATCGAGAACCATCTTATCACCAGTCTTAATATTGTAGATAGATACATTTTCAACATCACCTATCGCATGAAGCTGAATAATACATCCAGTCTCTGCATCGCCATCGTAATAAACAGTATTCTCTTTCTTATTTACAATAGAACCAAACTCTAATAATGGTTCTTCTACTGATTCATTTGAAAATGGGAACTCGAACTCTGCAATAACGTTTGAGAAGTTTGTCTGTTTATTATCTTCATCACTTACTGATGTGAACCAAGGAGATTCGCAAAGAACTGATATCTGTGCGTTACAATCTTTTGAAAATATTACTGGATCATTGGATTCAACATACCCGGTTGTCTCTGCAATACGATTCTCGGTTTCAATATGAAATGTAATTTTATGACCAATAGGGAAATATCTATAGCTCATAAGTCTTGCTTCTTCTATTGTCTTGGCATACGTGTATCTACCCTTAATCACAATGTTCCTACCAGACAATCTACTTGAGTTATAAATATCACCGTTAGCAGTAGCCAATTTGGTCATGTTAATATCGGCCTTTACAGGTCCGAGACCTTCTATTTCAGTGATGAAGAGCCCACTCTCATCATCGATTGTAGGCTCTTCAAAAGAATAGGTAACAGATTTCCCGAGGTAATTAGTAATTGTAACACTTTTAAGCATTTGCTATAACCACCCCTTTCATCATGTTAAGTTGATTCTTTGTATTTCTGTAAATATCATACCTGCTAAGTTCTTTAGGAGAATAGTTATTCTGAGTAAAGTTAATCTGAGCAGGTACTTGTTGTTCATTAGTGCCCTCATCTAACTTGTAGTTATCTGCATACTTAGACTCATTCATCTGTCTGATAGAACCAGAAGCAGAATATGCAAGAGATAGATCCGATGAGTTGAACAACTTACCAATGTTTTTAGCCTTATTTTGAACATCTGAAATATCCAGAACAGGTCTAATAGTTGGCTGAGTATCGACATCGCTCTCAATTACTCTTGCGATCGAGGATATTATTGAATTTGCAGTGTCAATAACGTTGTTAGACATATCTTCTGCAGAAGCAACCGCTTCACCAGTATAATCTCTTATACCCCATGCTAAACCACGGTCATAATTCATACCGAAACGATAAGCAATTTTAGATGGAGAAGCTTCACCAAGAGTCTTTGGAACAATGGCGTTTATCTGTTCCGCCAATGTCTGAGCTGCAGCTATTGCCTCACCCGAATAATCTTCAATACCCTTCTTCAAACCTAATGCGACATTCTTACCATATACCTCAAACGCACTCTGAGACATAAGGTTTCCAAGATATGTCTTAATCGTATTTATAAGAGTATTGATAGCCTGGATTACAAACGTTGAATTTCTGGTTATACCGATCCTTATACCCATAGTGATATTGTTACCATATGTTGTATAAAGTTCCTTATCAGTCTCCATTCTATCGGTTATAAGAGTTGTTATCTGAGTGAACATCGATGTAACGTTCTCAATAAGAGTAGGAGTATTCGCAACTACCTCATCTGATATCGTGGATACTGGCATTGCTGCTATTGTGTTCAATGCAGTACTGAGATTCGTAAATGCTGTAGAAGCATCTGTTTCAGCTGATAGATTACAAAGATCTACTAAACCTGCAATTGACTCATTTGCAGTATCAATCGTTGTAAAATCAATCTCTTTAATTGAATCAGCATAAACACTTAGACTAGCACCGAATGCCTCTAATCTTCTACCAAACTTATCGAGTGTATTATCACCTTCAATTGCACCTTTAATGCCGCCCATATTCTCTAAGCTATTCGCAAGCTCGACTAACTTACTAGTTGCTGTGGCCGTCTGTCTTATAAGACTTGAGAAATTAGGAACTTCATCATAGATTAGCTTTAGTTTCTGCACGAATCCATACAAAGCATCAGCAAAAGGTTCAAGTGTATTACCGAATACATCGAGTGTGTCTTCACCAACTACTCTTGCTAAGATTCCACCGGAATTCTCAATACCATTTGCTAATGATGTCATAGGCTCCATAGCATCAGCACACTTTTGAACTAATGTCGGATAATCTTCAGATATCTTATCCAAAGTTACAAGCTTCCTTACGAAACCTACTAAACCACTTGCAAAGGTTGTTAGGTTAGTACCGAAAGTTCCGATGTTCTTCTCACCAATGATCTTCTGTAACCATCCACCTTCAGAAGTCAATGTCTTAGATAACTCTACCATTGGCACTGCAGCATCTGCAGCTCTCTGAGCTAGTTCAACTGCATTCTCTGGTAAACCATTTACTGCAAAGCAGAAACTAAGTATTGCCTTACCAAAGGTCTTAACACCTTCTCCGAAACTCTCAAGACTTTCCTTCTCACCGAATATCAGTCCTGCTAATCCACCTTTTGTTTCAAATGTGGACTGTATCTCTGCGAGTTTCTTTGCGATGTTAGCACATACAGATGCTTTCTTAATGGAATCTTCAGGTAAATTTTTAACCGTTTCGCAGAATGCACTTACAGCTACGCCAAGAGGAGCAAAGTCGAAATTATCAAGAGATCCAATACCGATCCATCTTGTAATTCCGTCTAAGAAATCTGCAGCTGTTAAATATAACATAGCCGCTGCTAGATTCTTACAACTATTGACAAGATCCTCATCAATACACTCCATATTCTCAGCGAAAGGTATTAGCTTTTCAGAGAAGTCTGTAAGGTTATCAGCGATAGTCGATAACTGACTTGTAACACCAACACCGATGCCACCTACGAATGCACCAAATGCTTCACCGATTTTACCAGCGATTACAACTAAGAAATCGAGACCGGTTATCAATGACTCTTGCAATCCTTTTACATTATCAAGAAGCCAACCTAAACCAGCTATCGCAGCTAATATTGCTCCAAGAACAACTATTGCTGCTAACATAGCAACTGCACCTGCCGCTATAGCAGGGGTTGGTATCAAGCCGATCAAGGCCATTACGGTTGCCATTCCCGATACACCTACCATGCAGGTTATAAGAATAGGTATTGCAGAGTTCAGTGTTTCGATTGCTGATGGATTTATGTTGTTCGAGAACCAAACTAATGTGGCTGCGACACCGAATAATGCCCCTAATGCGGCCAAAGTTGCAGCTCCCATTGTTGCAGGATTAGATGCAGCACAGAACTGTCCGACTACGCCTAATACTGCTATTGGTACTGATATGGCGAATAAACCTAATGCAAGAGCTTCTGCGGATTTCATCATTGTGTCTGGATTACCGAATCTAGACAGTGCCCATATAGCAACGCCAACACCTGCTAATATTGTTATAGCCTGTAATACAAGCATCCACATACCAGCCGGGTTAATTTGAGCAGTAAATGCACCAAGTTTTCCTAAAATAGCAAGTGGTGCACATATAGCTATCATTCCAATAGCGATCGCTATGGCGGAATCGATCATCTTCTGTCCATCACCGCCAAATCTTGATAACAATGCTAGAGATGCTCCAACACCAATAAGTAATGCAATGATAGAGCCAACTGCAGTTGTCATCTTCTTGTAGTTACCACCATTAGGATTATTACCAGTATAAGCATTAAACTTATTAAGAATTGCAAGAACAGGTATAAGTCCTGCCAATACGATAGTAATTGCCCCTGCAGCACTAAGCATTGTAGCTGGATCGATGTTGAATTTCTTCATTGCCACCGATAGTCCACCTAATATAGCTGCTAATACAGCAACCATTACTAAAGCTGTAGCTGCTGATTGTACTTGCTTTTTACTAAATTTACCAGTTATCTTTCCTAATGATTTCGACAGGATCGATACTGCAGCAATTACACCTGATATTGCTAATGCAGCGACACCAACATTCTTGACATCCTTATCTGCTAATTGCTTTATTATTATGCCTATTGCGACAATGCCGGCAAGTGCGGCTATGAAGCTTATCATTCCAGACCAGTTAGCTTTATCGCCCTCTTTTAATGCAGAACTCTTAGATATTGCAGCTGCGAGAACTGATAGCGACAAGATTATTGCTAGTATTGTGCCCATTGCTGGTAACATACTCTTAAGAGGGATCATAGACAATAGAGCAACCTCAGCAAGTATTAAAGATACTGCAAATAACATTGCGGATACTGCTTTAATTACTCCAGAAGAATTTCTACAATCAGCTGCTACTTTCGTCATGATGCCAATTAAGACAGCAAGACCTGCAATCGCTAATTCACCTTTAATTATGCCTTTAGTATCCATCATAGAGGCTAACTTAGCGATTCCTAGAAGAATGCCCATTGCAATAGCTATTCTAATGAACGCTTTAGCACCTTCTCCTCCGTTCTTACCACCGAACATTTGTAGTCTAGACTTGCTGGAGAATAATTCTAACATCGATAGAATTACACCCATCCTTAATAAGAAACCCTCACCTTTTCTAAGCTCTGTTTCTTTCATCTGACCTGCAAGTTTAGCTATTCCTAGAAGGATACCAAATGTGGCTGCTACGGCAAGCATTGCTATGCCAGCACCTTTTATACGGTTACCAGCTAACATACCAATAACTGTCATTACTACAAGAACTCCTGCAAGCTTTTGAAGCATTGATTCGTTCTTACTAAGACCTTTTTCTATGCCGGTATAATCGTAATTAACGATATTTTCTATGGCTGGCAATATCTTATCCAATACCATTACAATCGCTATTAAACCTACTGCTGAGAAGATACCAACCTTACCAGCTGCAAAGGTTATAGCTGCCAAACCAACCATGATTTTGAGCATAGCATCTAAAGCTTTGTCTAAGGAATCTTGTGGCATCTCGCCAATTGTAACCATTGCTTGTGCTGCCATTAACAATGAGCCTGCACAAACTAGCATTGTTAAGCAGCCCTTGTTTAGCTTATCCAGCTTCGACATGAATACCGACAAACCAGTCAATGCAAGCATAACACCTGCAAGAACTGCTAGTTTCGGTAAAACACCTTCGATGCTTACATACTCTAAAACCTTAAGAGTCAATGTAGCGGCCATTAAAGCGCCTGCTATGAGAACCATGCCAGTGGCGAGCTCAACCATTGACTTACCGCCGCCGAGTTTGCTCATTAGAACGCCACAAGCGGTTAGTGCCATTGTTAAAGCGCCAAGACAAACAGTAACCGACAGTAATGCATCTACAGATCGATTAAGATCGTTTTCAGGTATTGTAGATAATACCCATAGTGCTGCTGCAACGATAACAATTGCTTCAGCTATCTGTAATATTGTACTCTTTTGTTTCTTTACATAAGAGTTAATAACATTCTTAAGAGCAAGACCAATTCCTGTGAATGAGTCTACAGCGTTCTTTAATGCTTCTGATAGTCTTAATAAGTTAAGTGCTATGAGCATGAAAGTTCCAGCAACGGCAATCATTGTTACCTGTTCTGGTGTGATGTTTGATACAAAGTCATGTATTGCTTGCTGTATAGACGCAAGGTCAAACTTACCATTTAACTCATCACCTTTAGCAAACAAATCAGAGAAGAATGTCATTAAGTTGTCTTTAAGTTCTTTAACTCTGTCGATAATATCTCCAAAGTTATCTCTGAACGAATCGACAATCGATTTACCTTCTTTAAGATTTGTAAAGAAGTTCTTAATTCTTTCAGCAAAGTCTTTGATAATACTTATAAAGTTCTTTATCTTGTTATAAACACTTGTAAGGATTCGATTAAGAGTCTCCCAGTTAAAGTTCTTCTTGATAGAATCTTTAACACCATTGATTGACTTCTTAACATATTCAACAACTGGAGAAAGTTTTTTCTTAATATTTTCAATTGTGTTGTTGAAGTCCTCAATCATTTGCTGAATAACTGGCATATTAACAAAGGAATCCCAGAATTCATTAAGTGCTTCAACCGCTGAAATGACACCATCATGAATCTTAGTAAACACAGTTGATTCTGGTATGTTTCTAATTGCATCTGCTACTTTGTTAATGAAATCTGCCAATTTTTGCATTGCTTTGAGGTATGTTCCAGATACTTTATCACCAAATTTTGTGAATTTATCAGCGGCATCTAAAGCACCCTTTGAACCAGTCAAAGCGGATACTACTTTACCTATAAGACCAAATATTGCATCAAACAGATTAAAGACTGGTAATATCAACTTGAATACACCATTAAATGCTGTTGTTACAGCACCTATAACTGTCTTTATTCCTGTAAATGCTAAAGTGAATGATGTTTTAAGTGTATTTGCAGCATCATCACTAACCTTTATCTGGTCTGTAAAATCTTTAAACCTTCGAGTGAGATCATATAAGTTCATTGGATCAAGCAATCCAAATACTTCACTAAACGCTTCACCTATTGGTCTAATAGTTCCAAGTAATGCCTGGAATATATTCGATAACCCAGCAATTACGTTTTCTCTACCACCAAGTTCATTCATTGACTCAGCGAAGTCATCAGCATTTAATGCTCCACTCTCAAGTTCTTTACTTAGTTTCTTAAGATTCTCTACATCACTTGTCTTGATATTGAAGGAGCTCAGTTCCTCATCAGACATTGACTCGAGGATTTCAACGTAGTCACTGATTGAACTCTTTAACAAGTCACCAGTAACCCAGTTAAGATCGTGGAATGATTTTAAAAGAGCTTCTGTTGAATCAATACTATCGTACTGCTCATCAGATAAAATACCTTGTTCATGTGCAAGATCTACAAGCACTTCTCTGAATTTCTCAGCCTCAGGTATTGCTCTGCCTTCCATAGTTGTGAATCTTTCCCAACCTGTCTGTAAACCAGATTTGAGGAATGCATTACGAGATTCACTCATACTATCGATGACTCCGCTCATTACATTACCGACATTTGTCCATAATGATTTAGCCTGTTCGAAGTCACCAATAAGGATTTGCCAAGTCATTGCCCAACCTGAACCTATGGCCTCCTTAAGAGTATCCATAAGCATTGAGAATGTCTTGATCTCAGATGCAGCATCAGTAGCTTTAATACCTAATTCCTCGAACTTCTTAATCTGCTCATCTGACAATCCCATGTTCTTAAGCTCTTGCTCATATAGTCCTCTTTCTTCATCAGTTAAAGTTCTGATGTCTGTAGCATAGAGTTTAAGAGTTTTCGTTAATACTTCAGTTGTCATCCACTGGTATGCCAAAGAATCGTTAAAGTTCTTTGTACCACTAACAAGTTCTTCCATTGTTGATCCGTTATTGTTCTCTGTTAGGATCTTATACATACCATCGGATGTTTTCTCAACTGTTCCGCAAGCTACAGCAACATCCAAAAGAGATTCTTTGAATTCCTTGGTTGCCATGTTAGCATTCTCGATTGATTTCCAGTCGATAAGCTTAACATATCCTGCTGACAGAGCCTGTGCAAAGTTATACATCGCTCTAGATGCTTCATTTGAGTTTGCACCAGAGACTGCTGCCTCATTAGCAATACCCTTAATGGCATCTACAGCATCTTTCAGACCGACACCAGCATTGGTGAACTTACCAATGTTACTTGTCATGTCTGAGAATGAGTAAATAGTCTTATCTGAATAAGTATTTAACTCATCCAGATATCTATTTACAGTTGCCAATGACTCACCAGTACCTGCCATAATGGTCTGAATAGAACCCATCTTAAGTTCATATTCTCTAAAACCATCATTAATACCTTCAAATGAGAGTGCATTGAGCATCTTCTTACCAGCATCTACAACCTTTTGTGCGACCTGGTCTTCTATAATACTTCCAACCTTAAGCCAAATGTCTCTAATGTGGAAACCGGCTTTAGTGGCTGTAGCTTCTGCAGATGAAAAAGCCTCTTGTAGAGGTGTCATGTTTACTTTATCAAAACGCAGAGCCTGTTTAAGCTTGTCAAGGGTAGACATGCTTTGCTGAACGTTCTTTTCGAAACTTGTGTTATCGAATTGCATTTTTACGATTTGATTCTCAATCTGCTGACTCATAAAGCACGTACCTCCTTCCAAGCATCATTTGCTATCTTTTCGAATATCGGTCTCATCGCTGGATTGATAAAATCATTTGGTGGAACATATCCGCCAGTTCCAGTTCCGTGACCATATTGTATTAAAATTGCTATAGGAATACCGTCATTTTGAGCATCGTTTACAAATGTCAAAGTGGCTGAATTCTTATCTTCAGTTATTGTGTAAGACCAGCTACTGGCAGTCTCACCGGTGTCTACTGGTGTGTATTCTCGTAAAGAATCGACACCCATTTCACCGTATTTCTTTAAAATAGACATGAGTTTTTGTTTCTTAAATGACTCTAAGCTACCCAAGTATTTGAATGTTTTGCTAAAGTCACCACTTGTACTAACAGTTATGCCACTACTCATAGTCTTTACCCCCGTGTACGCATAGCTGCCCTTCTTGCTGCATTCAATGCGTCATTATTACGAATTATTTCGTTTTTACTCATCTTTTTCGGAGGCTGGTTATACGAATTACATACCTGTATCAGTGTTAGTAATCGATTTAAGTGCCACTTTTCATACTCGGATGGGATTTGTAAAGCTACCATCCAATAATAGATGAGTTCTGATGTAATAATCTCTGCCTTACGACCTTTACCTTTTCCGCTCTTTTTATTGTCTGAGAACCAAGTAGCAGTCATAGGGTCTTTAATGTAATTCAATATTTCTTGCTGTTGTGAAACTGTAATCGACTTGTATACATTGTCGTTAACGTTCTGGTTAATGGTCATGCATTTGAAGTAATACTCTAATTGTTCGGGAGTCTTTTCGTCCTCTGCCAGAAATGGTATATGGAACTTTGACTCCCATTTAGAAATAGCAATAAGAGAATGCTCCATTATTAACGTGGTTGGTTTGACCTCAATAAATCTTTGAGTCTTTTCATCGAACAATTCTGCACCTTTTACTTCGATTTTTATTGACATCCTCTTATTGCTCCTTTCTCAGTATATTAATGCGTTTCTGGAAGTGGTGGTGCTGGTATTGAAGGTGTGTCCATCTTTGGAACAATGCCTTCTACAAACTTCTGAGCCTTCTCAGGATCTGTAGCAAGTTCGAAATAAATCTCGCTATAAGCAGCTGAGCTTGCAAACTTGGCTCTAAGTGCATCACTCTTCTCGAATCGACCATCATCCGTCTTTACACCATAAGATAAGAGAAGAAGTCCCTCAAATACCTTAATGGCTTCTTTCATATCCTTTGTCTTTACAAGTCTATTTAAACGCTGGTCCATACCACCGTCTTCGCTAAGCTCCATCTTGAGAATCTCAGCTTTTGATAGGTTGAAGTAAAAGTCTTCTTCTTTCTCAACCCCATTGAAATCTTCATACTTTCTTGTGATTTTATACATGGTTATTCCCCTTTCATAAAAAGAACCCAGGCCGAAAGCATATAAGCTAACGACCCAGGCTCATAAACAAATTATCAAGCTACTGATGTAAGAATATCGTAAACTTCGTCTGGAAGAGGAAGTCTAGGATCTACTGCACCAGTCTCAACCTTCTCATAGTATGTCTTCTCAGCATCTACTGTTGTATCTGTTGAAAGAACATATGTTGAGCCAACAAGTTCATACCAACCTTCTGTAGCTGGGTTGTCACCTGTAGCTGCAGCAACTTCTGAATAAGATACTGA